>ERZ780177.1697-NODE-1697-length-20075-cov-4.719730_pt1 | contig 20075 bp, 24 predicted proteins | sample MGYA00510973_ERZ780177 | MGnify/ENA primary metagenome ERZ780177 (study PRJEB29588, sample SAMEA2144396) | human gut metagenome | biome: human gut; feature: human-associated habitat; material: faeces | place: Denmark | collected 2008/2010 ...
AAAGAGTATATTTACATATTTTTTGACACATTTCAAGTAATCAGTTTAAGCCCTTCCGTGGGGCCGGTGCGGGGACTCGAACCCCGAACCTTCGGATTACAAATCCGCTGCTCTGCCAATTGAGCCACACCGGCATGGCCGGCCGGGAGGTCTACCCCCGGCCTTAACCTCTTTGGCGCCGTTTTTCCTTTTCCTGATACTGGGCTGCACACCTAAAACCTACACAACGAGGCGGCTTTTCACAGGACCGTCACGGACGCGGACGCGGATACTTCCATATTGCCGGAATTTTCCCGGTTGTTCAGCGTTTGCGGAAAAAATATTGCCCACCATATGGCGGGCAATATTTTCGCATTATTTTTCACCATGGTCTTTTGTCTTTGGGAAGTCTTGCCGCTTTCCGGCGAGCCAGCCTTGCGTCGACAGCCAGTCCTGGGAATCCTTCGTGATGAATACGGCTCCGCCTCCGAAGCCGTCAGTACGCGGCTTGCTGCAGGTATATCCCCATTCAAATCCTACAGAGCACTTTGATTTATGCTCTCGCATAACCGCCTGGACCGCGTTCACGATCAGTTCGATATTCGGACTTCCGTCGCTGTATAACCACAAGGAGTCAGGATTATTGATGACCTTGATTCCCAGCATTCCCTCAAAGTAATCGTCATCGTCGAAGTTTCCGGGGAAGGTATTTTTGTAGACTTCTGGCAACTTGTTGAAGTCATTTTCATCCATAGCCGTCAGGACGGCGTAGAGATCGTCAAGAGGAAAGTCAACATCCTTCTGGAAGATCTCGACGCTTAATTCAGTATAGTAATCAGCCATTTGTGCCTCTATATAGCATTTATAGCGTTTACCAGGAAAATTTCCGCAGCCCATTTACCAGTGGTGCACCGCCACTTAAGTACAGCATAGTAAATCCTCCCGACTCAACGATACGAAGCAGCCTCATGAAATCATCTGACATACCAAGATTTTCAAAAAACTCACTCGACTCAGGAACCCATATGATCCAACCAGCATAGTGACTTATGATGATATCACTATGCTCAGAGTCTTCTTTCCAGGCATTATCATTAAGCTTATGGCTGTCTTCCTCTGTAATATGTCCTGTTGATATGTATGCTGTCTCAAATGTTGGAATATCCATTGGTTCACTACATTTGAAATCGTTTATTACACCGCCATACCCGCACTTTTTGCATATGCACAGATCAGTATCATGCCAATTGACATTCCTTATGTCTACGCACTTGTTATCATATACTGACGCCCATCCAGTAACTACTATGTCAAAAGGTTCTGCTGATGCGCATCTTGGGCATCGTAAACCCGCAAGCATATTTTTATTCGGCATGTTATGCGCTCCAGTAAAGTCTCCAGTTTTCAGGGTCTGGTCTGTCCAGTACGAAGTCGATGGTCTCCTTTACGATTTCAGCAGCTTGCCTGTACCATGCAAGCCCGCCTTCGTTGTTTTCCATCTTGTAGACAAGCCACCGGCGATTGATGACGGATATCATCTGTACGCCGCTAAGATAGAACTCACCGTTGGTATTACCATAACTTCCGAAGGCATGTTTTTTCACCAGCTCTTTCGCTGTGATGTCCAGGGCCTCGGCGGCCGTCATCTTCTTGTTGAAGTCGATGATCTTGCTCAGATCCATGAACCATAATCCGGAGTCACCCAGGGTGTTCATTTTTTCGATGACCGTATTCACATTATTCCTCGCGGATTCCCAGTCGATAACTCTGTAGGTTATTCCGTCATCAGTATCCGCGATGCCGAAAATGTCATACAGATCAGGGAATCCCAGGCTGCGCATGACAGTGTTGAAGCCTGCTTCATTGTAGGAACTGCGGAAGTAGCCGATTTTGAAAAGATGTCCGGGATGGATCTTCGAGTCCTCTCTGTACTCGGTCAATCCGGCATCCACGGTGAAACTGTCCTGGTCCACCGATGCACCTTGATCCACCGGCGCACCCTCACCCGTAGTATCCCTCACGACAGTGAGGCCCAGCTTTTCCGTCTCGGAGAGCAGGGCGCGTCTGTATTCCCTGTAGTCAGCATCGCTCACCGATTCCCTGTTACCAATGACGTTTTTCCAGACACTGCCCTGGAGTTCAAAGAAAACTCTCTCTGCTTCAGTGGATTTTTCAAAGTTGCTGGAGTGATACAGATATACGTCGAGACCCATTAGTCCGTCTCCTTCTAATGTGTTTTCAGTTAGTTTGTTTTATCTCCGCTGGTCGTCTTTCCGTTGTCATTCTTCGTGAATATCTGCGTCAGTATTATCTTCACCATGCTCGTCATCCTTGTCATCCTGAACGACGAGCATTTCACGAAGCTTGTCCAGTACACCAATTTCGACAAAAGCGACGTCCTGTACATCCATGTCCGGAAAGATGTCTTTCGCGACATGCCGTTTGAGATAGGCCGCGTTCCCAGTTCTGTACGGGTCCTGTCCTTTTTGGGGACGTTTCCTCACCTCGACAAGAATCACATAGCCGTCTTCGACTACCTTCTTGTGCTCTTCACACAGCCCGTAACCGGTAACGGTATATTTCTTGAACACATCACGAAGTTTGTCATCAAGCAGCAGATTTCCCGTATCAAACGTTTTCAGGCAGACGGGGCAGACATGCTGCTCAAGAGTTACATAGCTCTTTTCCATATATGTGATACCTCCTGCGAAATGATGTCCTACGCAAGGATGCAGAGTTCATTCTTCGCCCGGGTGATGCCCGTATAGAGCCAGCGTCTGTACTCGGCTTCCGACATCTTGAGCGAATGGTCGTCATAGAACAGGACACTGTCCCATTCGCTGCCCTGGGCCTTGTGGACGGTGGACGCATAGCCGAAGTCGAACATGGCGGCTTCTTCCTGTGTGCATGTCTCCTCGAACAGGCAAACGCGGATGTCCGCGCTGTCTATCTTGAGACGCCGGCCCATTTCCATGCCGTCGGCGCAATTCAGGCACCCGGCCCAGGCGATGACGGGGTATTCCCGGTCATCGAGCCAGACCTTGTAGCAGGCGTCGTTGGCACACTCCTCGATACGGGAAACGGTGTAGGTGTTTCCGTTGTAAAGAGCGAAGCCCTTCATGTTCCGCAGGCACATGAGCCTCTCTCCAACCATGGGAAGTTTGCCGGAGAAGCCAGCGGCCGCGCGGACAAGCCCGTTGAGTTTCACCCGCAGGCTGTTCTTGCAGCAGAGGATGGCCGCCTTGCCGGATACGGCGTCATCAGCGAATCCCCTGAGCATTCCCCGTCCTGCCGCGGACGACATCCTGATGCGGATGCACTTCTCATCCTCTGACCAGGGGACCGGCGTCCACGGCAGTGCCCCGCCACCGCGTACGTCCGTGGCCCATTGCACGATGGGGTTCTCCAGGGCCTGCCGCATGACCTCCGTCAGCACGAAGGGCGTCGTGTGAAGGATGTCGACGGGCTTTCCCTCCACCGGTGGGAGCTGGCCGGGATCGCCGACGAAGATGACGGGGATGCTGTAGGAGAGCAGGTCGTTGAAGACCTTCTCCGTAAGCATCGAAGCTTCATCCACGATGATCAGGTCGTAGGGGAGTACCTTTTGTGACTTCTTTTTGAAGACCAGCTCTTCACGGGGGCCGTTCTTCTTTGTGGTGTCGATGGTGTAGATCGCGGAGTGGATGGTCCCCACCGTGCAGCCGTGCCGGAGGAAGGTAAGCTTGGACTTCATCACCTGCGCCGCCTTTCCTGTAGGCGCGCAGAACAGGATGCGCTTTTCGGGATACTCGTCCAGGATGCGTTGCGCGGCTTTGCTGATGACCGTCGTCTTGCCGGTGCCGGCATATCCGGACATGGCGATGTACCATCTGTCCCCCGGGTACAGGGCAAAATCCACAAGCGCATCGTGGATCACCTGCTGGCTGTCGGTAAGGCGGATGTCGTCAGCGTTGTCTTTCTGTGCCGCGGCAATGATGAAGTCGGGAGCCTCGAACCCGACGCCGCGTTCGAACTCCAGAAGGTCCATATCGGTAAGTTGCCTGTCTTGTTTCGTGTCTTGTACTGTCAGGGACATGTGTTGCTCCTTTGTTGCTCCTTGTGCGAAAAAAGCCGGCAGTGATGCCGGCTTTCAGTACTATGGACGTAACTGTTGACGTGCCTGTGTACGGCATTCGCCGCCTACTGGGCTTTCGCGTTGATCTTGATTTCCGGGATCTTGCGGGCGGCGCGCGCGCAACGCAGGGCAACGGCATTGTCCTCCGAAATGCCGGCGGCCTTGTAGGCGTTGATGGCCTTGATGTCCTGCTGTACGCAGATCTCGTTCATCCGGCAGCAGAATCCGAGGAGATCGTCTTTCCATTCCGTCAGGAGCTCGTTGGTGTGTTCGCCCCCCTTGATGTCCCGATATGTGGTGAGGACAGAAGCGGCCACAGGTTCGATCAGAGGGATGAATTGCCTGACCGTCATGAACATGTCGACGATCTCCTTGATGGTTTCGGAGTCGATGGACAGCCTGGTCTGTTCGCTTTGCATTTGAAGATACCTCCGGTTAAAATGTTCGATACTTAAACTTGCCCTGATTTTTGGGCTCGTTCAGTATCTGAGAGAAAAAAGGAGCGGCCGGGCATTCACATACCCGGCCGCTCGCGCTGTGCTATCTATGGTTATCAATTATTATCAGCGTATTACGCCACTTTTCGTTTCCTTTGATTTTTCATTGCCTGCTTTTTGGGCTCAATGCCCGGCTTTTGTTGTGCGGCAAGACCTTCGGACATCGCCGTTCTGATCTGTGCCCGTTCCTCCTTCGGCCTGGGAACGAGACGGATCTGTTTTACCAGGACCTTTCCAACCACCAGGACTTCCTCGACATCATCAAGCATGCCGAGATCAGGTTTGTCCACATCGAAGCCCCTTGGGGCTTCTTTGTAGGAACCATCCGTCATATGGAACAGGAGCACCTTCTTCCTCCTCGTTAAGAATCCGTTGAATTCCGTCTGTACGAAAGGAGACCGTTCAAGGACGGTCATCCTTTCGTCGTTCATGGCCGCACAAGGGAATTTTTTACATGCCAGGCATCCCAGCAGCGGCTTTTGATACCCTCTGTCCGGACAGTGTATGGCCTGCTCGGAAGGGTCTTTGTATAAGGCCATAACCTCTCCATTTGGTTTTGTTTGGGCCTGTTTAGCTGTCGCATGGAGACAGAACGACAGCACCTTGTGCGAGAGATTCGGATACATCTATCACACGCTGGTTACTCGACCCCTTATAACAAGCCGATGTTGTTTTTTGTTCCTCTATGAATGGGCCATCAACAAGTATGTCGATGTACTGAAGCAGAGAAAGCTTATCATGGTCGTTTACTATTTCTTCAAATGTATAACCTGTATAGGCCATAATATGGTAGTCGTGAACAGTAAGCAGGATAGCAAGATTGATAAGCTCATCTGCCTGATCAAAAGGTTCCCCACCACTGAATGTAACATTTTTACACACAGTTGCAGTTATTTTACTGAATGTTTCTTCAAGAGACATCAGCTCTCCGCCAGAATAGTCATGTGTCTGCGGATTATGACACCCTTTGCAGTTCCTGCCACATCCCTGAAGAAAGACAGTTGTCCTCAAGCCCGGCCCGTCGACGATGGAGTCATAAACGATACCTGCTATCCTGAGACCTGACATTGTTATCATCCTCCTTCAAACAGAACGGGGCAGGGGAGTGCCCCCCTGCCCCGGTATGCTACAGGCTTCCGTGTTTTACGCGGTCGTGCTCTTCAGCCCGTTTCGCATCATTGAAGCGTGCCTTGACGTCACCGACCAGGTAACCTGTGATGCGCCGGATCCTGTTGAATCCCACGCCTGTGCCCACAACAGCACCATCTGTTTTTCTGCCACTTGCCATATTTGCGCCCGGTACATGTTCTTTGCCGGGCACATTTCCTTTATCCGGCATAACGGCCTCCTTGGGATCTACTTTCCGCCGTTCTGGCGGCGAAGTTCTTCCAGGCGACTCAGTTCGATACCTTCTCCTTCACGTCGTCCGCAACGAGGGCAGACATCATTAATGATGCCAGTGTACCCGCACACAGGATCGTAATCCACAGCATGATTGATGCTGCCATAACCGATGCCCGCATGACGCATGTAGGTGATGATCTCTTCAAAGGCTTCGGGGTTCTTCGAGACATCTCCGTCAAGTTCCACATAGGTGATGTGTCCTCCATTGCAGAGTGCGTGGAACGGCGCCTCAAGGTCGATCTTTCGGAACACGCCCACCTGCTCATACACCGGTACATGGAAGGAGTTCGTGTAGTAGGGGCGGTCTGTCACGCCCTCGATCTCACCGAATTCCTTTCTGTCGATGCGGACGAAACGCCCGGAGAGTCCTTCAGCCGGCGTGGCGATCACCGAGAAGTTGAGATGATACGCTTTCGTCGCCTGGTCAGAAAGATTGCGGATGCGTTCCACCACCTTGTAGGCGTGATCCCAGACCTCTTTCGACTCCGCATGGTTCTTGCCGAAGATGGCTTTCATGGCTTCGGCAAGGCCGATAAAGCCGATCCCCAGGGTCCCGTGCTTGATGACATCGCGCACGGTGTCCTCTCTTTTCAGTTTGTCCGAATCCATCCAGACGCCCTGCCCCATGAGGAAGGGATAATTGTACACATGCCGTTCAGCCTGGATCTCGAAGCGCTCCAGGAGCTGGCCGATGACGAGGTCGAGCATTTCATCCAGCTTGTGCATGAACCGTTCGTAGACAGCCGCAGACGCTGCCTCGTTGGTATCGTCGGCTTCGTTGCCATCGTTGCTGTCATGTGCTTCGTTACTGGCCTCGATGGCCAGACGCGGCAGGTTGATGGTTGTGAAGCTCAGATTCCCTCGACCGGACGTGGTCGAAGGCCCGTTGATGTTGGCCATGACACGGGTGCGGCAACCCTGATTATGTTTCGCGTGTTCGCTAGACGCGCACTCTGCATGTCGCCATGCAGTCCAGACTATATCACGATCTCGATATTTGGTTCGAGATCCCCACCATTTCAGACCGCTTGGTCTTACGCTACTCATTCCCGCCACCCCCGTTTGGGTGGCTTGTTTTCGCTAGTCGTTAGGCTTTTATCCGGGACTATGCCCCGAAACTTAGCACGGCAAGTTATCTCACTCTGTGAGACGTTCTCCGTTTAGGTGGGTTATTCAACCGGCATCACTGCCTGAGGCCACAGGTTACTCTATGGTAGCCACTTCCGTGTCGGGGTCGCCCTCCTTGTAGAACTCCAGGTTGAAGGGCGCATCCAGGAACTCGAAGTTCGGGAACAGGCGCTTTGCCGATACCCGGCAGGCCAGCTGGAAGAGGTCGTAGTTTGGGTCTCCCAGCTTGGCGTTCACGCCGTCCTTTACCTTATATATATGGATGGGGAAGATGGAGGTCTCCCCATTGCCCAGTCCGGCATCCAGGGCCCGGAGGCATTCCTCCGTCACCATGCGCTGTTCAGGCGATGTCCCCGTGCCGTAGTTGATGGAACTGAACGGCACCTGGGCACCGGCGCGGGAGTTCATGGTGTTCAGGTTGTGGATGAGGGCCTCCATGGCCTGATAGGTCGCCTTTCGGGTCTTCTCCATGGCGGCGATCCAGACACGTACGAAGCGCATCTCTTTGCCGTCATCGCCCGCGAGCACCTTCGAACGGATGACGAGCTGGGTCGTCCGGTCGAGGACCGTCACCCCCTGGGCGATACGGTCATTGAAGGTTTCTTCGATCTCGCGAATGTTCTCCGGGGTCACGATGCCTTCCAGCTTCCCGTACTCCAGGAACGTCGTCCGGAAGGTCTTGGCTACGCCCGGTGCCATGTAGTAGTCGAATGCGGGGATCGACTGGCCGCCATGCTGGTCTGACTGATTGGCCTGGATAACGATGCACGCCAGCGAGGCGTACGAGCCGATGCTGTTGGGCGTGCGGATGTAGCCGTGCCCGGTATGGAAGCCCTTTTCGAAGAGCTTGCCCAGATCGATCTGCGTGCAGGTCGTCGTCAGGGCGAAGAAGTCCAGATCATGGATATGGATCCGGCCTTCCCGGTGCGCCTGGGCGAATTTCGGGTTGATGATCTCCTTCAGGTAGTATTCCTTGGCGATCTCGCTGCCGTACTTGAGCATGGTCCCCATGGAGCTGTCGGCATCGATATTGGCATTCTCGCGCTGGTTGTCGCTCTCGACAGCGTCCCGGAAGGTAAGGTCGAACATGGTCTTCATCATGTGCGACCTGCTTTCCCGCACATCCGTACGCTTTTGCCGGTACAGGATGTACGCCTTGGCCACGGCGCCGTAGCCGGATTCGATAAGGGAGGATTCGACAAGGTCCTGGATGGATTCGATGTCGGCCCTGTCGGCACGGACCAGTTCAAGCTGGTCTTCGACCTTGCAGGTGACATCCCCGGCCACGGACCGGGATACCTCGTCATTGAGGCCGCAAGCGACCGCCGCCTTGCATATGGCGTCCTCGATCTTGGATGCTTCGAAGGGGACTTCGGTGCCGTCCCGCTTGATCACTTTGTAGATCACAGTTCTTCCCCGTTTTCTGTATGTTCCGTATTTTGTGCCGCCGGAATGTCGTCATACATGGACAGGACCGCGTGGATAGCGGATGCCCCGGCCTTGAGCAGACTCTGCTCCGTATCCGTGGCGACATAGACGCCGTCATCCGCCTGGACGAAGAACCCGTCATCCCAGGCAAGCCGGATATTCAGCTTACGTTCCTTGACCGCCCGTTTGAGCAGTGTGTGGAATGAAGCGATATTCTTCGAAGGTCTCGGTATGTTCTCCGTGCAGCAGGTCTCCGGAGATTTTCCGACCACAGCCCCGAAGTCCGTCTGCTCGATGTCCGTCCACCCGAAAATCGCGGCCAGTCCGGCATCGACAAGGTTCTCCTCCGACATCTCGTTCTTAAAAGCGTCCTGTGTGGCCATAACCACCCTCCCCGCGCTCGGTTTTTGAAAGCGCATCTGTCTCGATAAGATTCATGTGCGCTACAGGGCAGAGCACCGCTTGGGCGATGCGCTCGCCCTTCTTCACCATGACGGCGTACTTTGTCCCGGCATTGAAGAGGATGATGCCGACAGGCCCGCGGTAACCGCTGTCGATGGTGGCCGGTGCATTGGGCATCACCAGGGTCGTATGCATGGCCACGCTGGAGCGGAGACGGATCTGGATCTCGAATCCCTGCGGGATCTCGAAAGCGATGCCGGTCTCGACTTTGACCGTGCCCTGGGGCGGGATGAGGTAGTCGTCGACAGCGAACAGGTCGGCCCCGCTGTCTCCGGGCTTGGCGTAGACAGGGATGGCCGCGTCGGGGTGTGTCTTCTTGTATCTGAGGTTGATGTCGCCCATCAGGCGTCTCCTTCAGGTCGGCAGATGTCGTTATTGCCGGTGTCATTCTTGCTGGTATCGTTATTGCCGGTATCGTTATTGCCGGTGTCGTTCTTGCCGGTACTGTTTGCCGTCATCATGTGATAGCGTCGCAGGACTTCTTCAAGGATGCTGTCGGCGACTTCGTCCGCGGAAAGCCTCATGGCGTCGACCCTGAATCCGTCGACCGTGTCGGACAGCGCACGGTAGCAGCGCACCCTGCGTGCCCACTCTTCGAACTCCGCCTCTTCGTACTCGTCTTTCACATGTGCCGCCGACCGCTTTATGGCCACACGCGCCGGGACATCCAGCAATGCGACCAGCACCGCGGCGCGGATCCCCGACTCCGACTGCATCATCAGATCGTTGACGCGGTCGAGGATCTCTCTGAGCACGGAGGACTCCAAGTCATCACCACCTTCCAGATCAATCAGTCGCTGGTAGACGAACGTGGACAGGACGGACCTGTCCTGGATGACGACCTTTCCTTCCCGCAGATGAGGCACGACGATGTTTTTGCACGACTCCAGCATGTCGGCAGCGTAGAGCAGCACCTTGCCGGGACGTGAGAAGCTGTTTCGGGAGAGGAGATCCCGGAAGCGTTCATCAGGGGCTTTGACGATGACGGCCTCGAACCCATGCTCGGCGAATTTGTCCACAAGCAAATTTGCCACCGTGGACTTGCCGGCGCCGTCGACGCCTTCGAGGAGCACGTTAATTCCAACCTTATCAGTAAGGATACTCATATATCCATTCTCCTTTTCCGTTGCAAAAAACTCTCCAGAGATTGGGCGCGTCACCGGCAAGGTTCAGCGCCCGGTACAAACAAAAAATGCCGGTAAGGTCTAAGACCTTACCGGCAAAAGTGTCATAGTGCCGTTTTTGGGTTTTTTCGACACCCTTTAGGGGATGTGTCGAAAAGGTGTACCTTTTCGACGCGCTAGATACTCTCGAAACGCTGCTGTGCCTCGCCGATAATTATACCATTTTCGTTTGTTATTTGCACATTGACGATCCCGCCGAGGGGTTGATACCCGGCGGACTCCGGATCCTCCTGTGTCATGCCTTCTGCCGGGGCCACAGTACCACCCTCCCTGTTCCGCATGCCAGCCATGACACCGGCGGTCTCCGCGGCCGGGCCGGTGGCCGGTGCCTCGTCCGTCGCCTTCAGATAAGGTTTGTTGGGTGCGCCTCTCAAAACCCACTCCGGATTGATGCCCCACGTCGCCAGCTGCAGGAGCCAAGTGGTCGGGATGCAGCGCCGTTTCGTGGCATAGCAGATGGACGGCTGGCTTACACCGAGGATCTTCCCGACAGACACCTGCCGTCCCGCACCGAGCACTTCACACAGACGGTTGAAGGCATCATTGAAGTCATACCCTCTGTCGCCGGTGTCAGCCGCTTTTCCCTCCATGTTCACCTCCCGGTTTTCCCTGACCGATCTGTTTGCATAAGCAGCCATAGCCTACCTCCTTCTGTAAAATATGTTCGGCAAAATATACAATGCGGTCCTTTGTGAACCATCAGGTTTTTTCGTGAACCACCAGGTTCTTCGTGAACCACCAGGTTCTTCGTGAACCGCCATCTTATAACAACGGGCTTCCTCAATTTTTGCCCTGCCCGGTCCCAATGTTTAGGGTTAGAACAGGAATACGGCAAAATAATCTTCCCAGGAGTACGGCCCGTGTACACATGCAAGTATTTCGGCATCAAGGAACTGGTGTGCCCTGACTGGTACCACTTCGCAAGCAAACGTGGTGGTGTCGACAAGCTGTGGGTGATGCTCGACGAGCGCATTCTCCGGACCATCGACAAGCTGCGTGACAAGTTCGGTCCCATCACCATCAACAACTGGGGTGCCGGGGGCCCGCGCAAGGAATCAGGGCTGCGCGTGTTTGACACGCCGACCGGCGCCGCCTGTTCACCGCACAAGGTAGGCAAAGCTGTCGATTTTCTTTGCAAAAACTGCTCACCGAAAGAAGTTTACGAAGAATTTGTCGCTGCAGGATGCACGAAGCCCGGGTTTCGCGACCGTACTGACGATGCGGCAGTGCCCTGGAAGCTGCTGGCCAGATACGAATACTTTCCCGGCATGACGTGGACGCACATCGACGTCATGGATGCCCTCGGCAACGGGGATGGAAGCATCCGTGTGATCGCAGGGTAGAAGATACAATAAAAGGCGCGGTATTTTCCGCGCCTTTTATTGTCGAAAATTGTGGACCATCATACACCAACTACAGATTTTATTGCAGTACCTATAATATCTATCCACCATAATCTGAATACAAGGCCGCACAGAAAAATGAAGAGAAGAAATGATACAGATCCAATTACGCCAGAGACAACATAGTCTTTCCACGTCGTTTTTAGTTTTTGAACTTCCATTTTACAAGTTGATATTGTTTTTTCAAAACCGTTTTTCTGGTCTTTTATTAATTCCTCTAGAGCTTCTTTTTGGGCTGATTTTGCAGTATCTTTGTATATATCTATATGATCAGATATAAGATTTTCCATAAAAATTGCAGTTTGGTGCGCAGCTAACTCACGATAATGCGATATTCTCCGCATTGAATCTTTATGAAATCTATTTATTTCGTCATCAGGGCACAATTCCCCGTTATTATTAGACTCCCAGTCCTCAATAAATTTTATTTTATCATTTTTATATATACTATATGCAATAAGTCCTAATATATTATTTGAATCTCCTCCAGTCAATTCTTTGAATATAAAATTATACTTTCTAGGCATTATTTGTCCTTGCATTTTTCCACATCATACGAAGTTTATGGCTATCCTGAATCAATGGAAGCGTTCTACGTATATGGTCAAATAATTTTTTATCTTCATCTGACAAAACAATATTATCTATCTTGCCCATAAGTCTGTCATTTGCACGAATAACATCATCAACTGTAATGATACGTTTTTTCATATACATTATGAGCTCCTTTTATTAATCGTATTTATAAAATAGTTTACAAATTAAGACTATATAAATTATAGCTCTTGACTAGCACAAGAATATCAAAATAACAAGAACCTACTTAGGAGATGTCCGCCCTCCCGCTCCCAAGACGTCTTGCCCGCCACGCTGCCGGCTGGTATTTTCCCGGCAACAGGAGTACCCAGCATGGCACTTGGCGCAGACATCGGATACATACGCGTGAGCTCAGCGGACCAGAATACGGCCAGGCAGCTCTCCGACATACATCTCGACAAGGTATTCGAAGATCACCTTGGCGGCAATTGCCGCAACAGGCCCGGTCTGGATGCCTGCCTTGGATATCTGCGTGAGGGGGATACGCTCCACGTCCACAGCATAGACCGCCTGGCCAGGAATCTCCTCCACCTGCAGCAACTCGTGGACTCCCTGACAGACAGGGGGATCAGCATAGTATTCCACAAGGAAAACATGCGGTTTGCCCCAAAAGAGCAGGGGGCCGCCGACCCCATGAGCCGGCTGATGATGCAGATGCTGGGGGCATTTGCCGAATTTGAACGTGCGCTGATACGCGAGCGGCAGAGGGAAGGCATCAACGCCGCGAAGTCCTCCGGAAAACACCTCGGCCGTCCGAAGCGCATCCCGGAAGAGATCATCGAGCGTGTACGTCAGGATGTGGAACTGGGTATCCCGCTTGCCAGGATAGCTAAAAAAATTGGCGTACCAAGATCCACCCTTTACAGCAGGCTTGGCAATAGCAGTGCCAAAACGGGTGGTGGCATGACCGGAGAAGAATGACAGGCTGGGCCGGAAACTGGTAAGCCGTTCTGTTAGACCTACTTAAATCTATTCAAAAATAAACAAATAGATTCAATGCTAACTTCCTGCTTCACAGAGAATGCCCAGAGGAAAAGGCTTGTTTTTTGCCGCAGACATTCCCGCGTGGGGAATTTTACGGGTTCGAACCAACCGCCTATTCCCCCAGGTCTCACAACTCTCCGCAGGCTGATACCGTGGAACTCACGGCCTCACAAATTTAAGGCATTCTGAATACTTTGGCAATATGCGCATTTTTGGCATATTTATCTTGATTTAGGTAGATTATATGCAAACTAATAAGCCCCCCGCAGGCGGTACGCGGGGGGCTTATCGAAAGAGAATGGGAACCGTGACGTCAGGTTATGTGCTACTACGTTGGGGTATGCCTGACGTCTTAAGCAGCACAGGCGTGTCATCAGACCCGATGGATGGAGTCATTGGGACCAATGGAGGTGTCCTGTTAAAGACAGGATGCCAGTAACCTGCCGTTCTGTCAACACCTGTCAATTTTTTCCAGAAATGGCGGCCAGTCGCACATAAATCCGCAGGCGCCGGGGTGTCCTCCTCCACCATATTCCTTTGCAATGACGGAAAAGTCCAGGGAGGCTTTCTTTTCCTCCGGGAGGGAATCATGGCTGTACATGGAGACCTTCCAGGGCTTCTTCCCGTGCCCGAGGCAGGAAAAGAGCAGGACACCGTCATGGACGCTCGGAACGAAAGCACTGTCCGCGATCTGTGAGTTACCAAGGGTGTTGGCCGCGAGCCATGTATGCCCATGCCATTCCACAGTGAAGGCAAGGCTGGACATGACCTCGGCATTCATGCGTTCCTGATAAACCTTGTACTTCTTTCCTTCCTCCACCAGTTCGTTGGTACGAAGGTGGGCCTTTTCTTGGGAGGGATAGATGACTTCCTTCCAGAACGGGCTCGCGGGATCGCGCACATCATGTATCTTGCAGGCAAGCTGCAGGGCCTCGGCATCCTCACGGACATCTTTGTCGCTCATGTCCCAGACATCGTACCTGTCCGCCAAGAAGATGAAGTAAGGACACATGCACTCATCAGGGAAGAGCATCCGGTGCAGCAGGCGGCAGCCGGCCCATTGTTTTCCGAGGAGAACAAGGTTTTTGGTGTTCAGGTGATGCTCTTGCTGGGAATGCCAATCCCCGACAAGAGGCATGAGCCTGCGGTGCAGGAAGTCCCCCTGTTCGAACGCGGCATATTCGTCGTCGAGGAATATCGCTTCCTTGTGCCAGTCACGTACCGCTGAGACATGATGGTCACACCAGAGGAAGTCGAACGGTACGTCGCATTCGACACGGGTGTCACACAGCTCTCTATATTCTTTGACGGTCAGGGAGTAGTCAGCCACGATGAAGTATCTTGGCCGGAAGTTCTCGATGATCTCCCTGCAAGGGACAGGAGCATCATGGTTCATGGGGAAGAAGAACGGCATCAGGCCATTCTCTTCGGCCCAGCGTTGCACCAGGGCCGCCGACGTCCATCCGTCAAGATCCGTTCCGTGGTGGACACAGACGACATACGGGTTGCTCAGCCGCTCCTTGTCGTCATCCGTATTTTTCTCCATATATTTCTCGTCCGTTCTCAGCATAGCATCTCCATTTGTCTGTTAATTTTTTGCAGGCTCTTGCCGTAACCAGATTGCCCGGCTCCCGAAAAATGTTTAGGGGCCGGCGGAATCTGCCCGCCGGCCCCGTTTTATCCAACGCTCCGTAGAGCCTGCCTTTGCTAATGCGCGATAACGCTCGCTTTCATGACGTCACCACTGATCCAGTGGAAAGCGATGAGCTTCTCGGCATTGGTTCCTATGGCTTTGCTGTGTTTGTCCAGCATGTCATATATCGACATGTAGATCTTTTTGAGGTGTATTTTCTTCGTTTTGTACATGCCAACGATCTGGTTCAGAACAAGCTGGCTGTCCATGCATATGTGGATCGTGTTTCCCTGAACGAGCAGACCGCCGGATATGAGCCAGGCAATGGCCGTCTGCAGGGACACCGCTTCGGCGTAGTTGTTCGTTGCCTGCTCCTGCTCGGAGACAACAACGGCAAACTCGCTGTCATGATACAGAGGCATTCGCCTGGCCAGACGGACATGCAGACTGTCATCCACTTTTTCGCCCTTTTCGAGCCTGTATACGGCGAAGCTCCCTCCGGCCTCCGCGTCACTGCTGCCGTTTCGCTTGCACAGACCGTCAACGTACACAAGATAGTCCATATCAGGCTTCTCCTCTGGTGTTTGTCATTTCTACCGGTGCCCAACTTTCTTCCGTATATCTGATGACGGGATGCGCGAAGTGCCTGCACAGGAATTCCTCCCCTGTGGCAAGATCCTTCAGCCTGAGCTGTCTTCCGATGGCGAGGACCGTGTAATCCTCATTGGGAACACCGAGGTTTATCCTGTCTCCGGCCACAAGTTCCTGCGACGTGACCTGTACGGGGACCGACACCGTATCCTCAGGCACGGAAGACAAGTTTTCCACCGCCGGCTCTTCCGCGGTCATCTGGGTGGAACTCAGCCTGTCGATCTGGCGTTGCGCGGCGTCCAGCCTTGCTTTGAGCAAATCAAGTTCACCCCGGGCGGCTTCGCGTTCACAACGCGTGGTTTCAAGTTCATCCCGGGCGGCTTCGAGTTCATCCCGCGCGGCATTCAGCCTGCCCCTTTCCTCGGCCAGTTTCCTCTCAAGGAACAGCTCGCGTCGTGTCGGCGTGACTGATTCCCAGTCCCTGGAGCTGTACGACATCTTCCAGGTGAACTTCGTGTTGCCGCCTGTACGGAGGAATTCCTTGTAGAGCATGTTTCCATCCTCCAGTAACCCGTTCCTCCCGCCACTGAACCACCAGTGGAGCAGGGCGCCGGTGAAGGACGCCACGCTTGCCCCGGTGTAGGATATCGCACGCTCCGTACAAGCCTCCCGGACAGCATCCTCCGCCTGAAAACAGGCCTCATCCATGTAGGTGCTGAAAAACATCGAGGCGTCCCTGAAGCTTTCTCTTTCCGACAGCCCCATGTTCCTTGCCGGGATGATGTAAGCATTCCAGTCTCCAAGGGACATGCGGTAATCAATGAACAGTTGGGGCAGTTTGTCCCTTACCGTATTGCCGGTACCATTCCTGATGTGTTCCATGACGGATTCCCGCAACGTATGTATGAAGCTGTTGCGGAACTCCGCGCTGTCCGTGCATCCGATGATGATGTCCGGGACAAAGCCGAGATCGTCCGCGATATCGGCATGCGTCATGACACGCTTTTGCCGTGCCACGATACTGAGTCCTCTGTACTGCAGGGCCGCGCGCCTGACAGCCTCCACCTTCGACAGGCCGATGTCGAAGATGCTGTGTGCCTGCGGCCCTACATTCTCGATACCTACGGTGTCATCGTCGTAGATGATGACCTGCCGGAAGCCCATGGACAGCAGGATGCGCCATTGCCAGTTGCCGAGGCCCCCTGCGCCGATGATGCAGCAGGAGGCCTGCTTCACGGCGCGCAGGTTCAGCGCCGTGGAAAAGCGCGTATCCGCGTCGTCCATATTGAATTCCGGGTCGTCCTGGAGGCGTACGGCCTTGTCCCGCAGGGAGGCATAGTAGGCATCGGACGCCTGTGCGAACAGGGCATCTTTGTTACGCTGTTCGTTACGCTGTGCATTGGAGCCGGTTTCGGAATCAGGCAAGGAATCAGATACAGTTCCAGATACAGACTCTACAAGCATCTCAAGGAATGAGGCGGCGTCCTGTTCTTCGTTGGATGTGACTTGTTCTTCGTTTTGTGTAACATGTTCAATTGTTGCGGTCGTCTGTCCTGTTTGTGTCATAACTTCTGTTTGTGTCATATCCCACTCCATTTGTTTGTTTCACAAAAAGCGGCGTACATGTTACTATGCACGCCGCTCCCAAGATTACTGCTTTCGAGATTACTGCTTTCGAATTTCGTGGCTGTTGCCGAGGTCGATGGCCTTGCACACGATGTAGATGATGTCATTGCACAGGGCGTTGGTAACGTCGTTCGCGTAGTCCTCAGGATCCTGGTAGGATTCAAGGCAATCATCCGGGAAGGCAAGCAGTTCGGATACGGAAGTGGACGGGATCGTTGGGTCGTTCAGAGGATCGTTCAGATCATCCTGGCTATCCTCCCGGCTATTCGGCACGGCGTCCAGTTCCCCAGCCCCGTAGAGCCGGGACACATTGCGCATGTACTTCGCGAGCGTCGTCCCGAGGAATCGCAGCTTGTTCTCATCCTTGAGATCCTGGTCTCCGGCACGTTCCGCCCAACCTCCGTCAAGGCTAAGCAGCCACATGGTGATACTGAACAGCTCACCCATCTTGTCTTGCTCGTAGCGTGACGCCGCCTCCTCGCGAGATGCCGACCCCTCATGGAGTTCCCGCATGAAGTAGCCTCCGACAGTAAGGTAGAATGGATCACGGGCATCAAGATCCACATCTTCACCAATGCCGATGTCCTGAAGAAAGTTCACCAGTTCCGCCAGATTCGATGCAGCCCCTCCCACGGTTTTCAGGGCGTGTCCCCCGTCGGGAGCGGCTGTGTCTCCGGTGCAGGCGAAAACGGGACGCGGCCTGGACAGGACTCCCGGCTTGTATGTCCAGCTCCTGAGGCTGTCCCCGTCAGTGTTGCCGTCCAGAGGCATCACCTTGCCCCGGCCGGGTATGTTGAGGCCGTCGTGCAAGCTGTCGCCGGCAATGTCACCGAACAAGTCGACCATGGTCGCCACCGACCTGCCTCTGACCATTTCGCCAACAAGGTCGTCCAGTTCCTTCTTGCGGCTTCTGGAAAGCCATTCGATGTATTCGGGACGGTTGCACGCGATGGCCACGGCGGCATCGACCCTGGCAAGGACAGGCGTGTAGGTCACCAGGCTGCACTTGATGCCGCCGTCGGCGTTGACCACGACGTAGAAGCGGTAGTCGTCCATGTACCCAAGGTCATCCCTGGAGAACTGCTGCTCATCGTCGATGCCGGACCAGAAGATACCGTTCCTGCCGTGGCTGTGCAGATGACACAGATGCCTGTGCAGGCCGTTCTCTTTGTAGTAGGGAACATTCTTCAGCGCATCGAAGTACTTGCGGCAGTCATTGGCATCGAGGGAAACACCGCCACCACTCGCCTCCTGGCCCGGCATGAAGAAGTCGAAGGCCAGGAAGACGGGCTTGTGCGCGTGGAGACGCTTCAGCGTAAGGAACATGGCCAGCTCGCTGTTGGCGTTCCGTTCCACCATATGGCGGATCTCCCGGTACAGCGTCGCCGTGAAGCACAAGACCGGTACACGTCCTTCGTGGATGAGTGTGTCGAGACTTTTGACAGGGACGTCCTTCTGCCAGGGAATGGGGAAGTACATGGCATCCTCCGATACCAGTTCCGTATCCCAGTCGCTGATGCGCAAAGGATTGGGGTCATGGAAGGGGTAATGAAATGCGGACGGCTTCGATTTGTTTTCAGCCTGCCTGTTTTCCTGCTTGTTTTCCTGCTTGTTTCCAGCGGGTTTTCTCCCGGTGAGAGCGCCGGCAATGGTTTTCTGGATGTTCGTAATGCACGACATGAGAATTTCTCCTTTGTTTGGTGGTTGCCCGCGGGTAACGTTGTCACGCTGCCCGGAAAAAATTCAGGGCCGCCGGGTGATGTCCCCGACGGCCCTTCGGCTGTTTTTTGTGGTGCTTTGCATTTGTCTTATCGCTCTTCGTCTCTGTTCTCCTCTTCGTCTCTGTTCTCCTCGTCTGTGTCCGCAGGCATGCCTGTGTCCACACTGTTCCCGAAAGCCGTATCCCATTCGTGCAGCCGTGCCTCGATCCATTCATGTCCGGGATCAAGATATCTGCGGAGTGCCGACATGCTCTCACCGCCAATTCCCCATGCCGGGCCGTAATCAAGCAATGCTGACGGCGCGGCAAGCATGGTGGCCGGAGACATCCAGGGCCTGTATATGCACGGGGCGGCTACTTCGGTCGTGTCCCTCAGAAGCCTGATGTCATTCCGCATGGCGTGCATGAGGCAGTCCCTGATAAAGGCGTTACTCACGCCTCTGGACGATGCCCAGCTGTGCAGGACGCTCGCCCAGAGGAAAGCGTACGCATTCATATATCGCGCCAGAGCAGTTTCCGGATCGGCTTCGGCAGTGTTTGCCGCCACGCAATACAGTCTGAGCGGATCAAGGAAGTTGTACTGCACGTCTTTGCCGACATTGTCGGAAAAAGCGGTCACCCTTTCATGCAGCCTGTCCATAACGGCATGTACGCCAACGCGTTCCTGCAGTATCGCGAGGAGCTCCGATGACATGTCAAAGCACGTACGCGTGTGGAAGAACGTCATGCTGTCCGGCAGGTTTACGATTCCGCAGGGTGATGTACCATACATGTCCGACAGATTGGCCTCCAAGAACCACAGGCAGATCTTTCTGATGACCAGGATGAGGGTTTCCGGCGTCATCCGTCCCCTGCACCCTTCGTCGTACAGCCGCATGAAGTCGTTGTTTCCCTGGCATACGGAGCTGAACCAGCCCTGCCGGTCATTGATGGCATGCGGGTGCCCGACCTGCCCTTTCCTGAGCCTTTCCTCGCCATTTTCCACAACATACGCGGAACACTGTTGCATCCTTATCCCGCCGTTTCGCTGCAACCTTGCCTCGAATTTGTACACAGGCAACGTCATGTAGATGATCTCGCGGTTTTTTACGAGATCATTGCCGGATGTGCCTGACACGTTCCTGTTCCCGTGGAACAAAAGAGGTTGCCCGACGGTAAGGATAACAAGTTCGTTCGTTTCCGTGCATGTGTACACATGGATCCAGGGGAACAGTCTTTTGAGTTCTTCCAGCATACTGGAAGTGACGTTCCTGACGTCTCCCATTTTTTCAAGGGCTTAAACTGATTACTTGAAATGTGTCAAAAAATATGTAAATATACTCTTT
>ERZ780177.1712-NODE-1712-length-19915-cov-3.259919_pt1 | contig 19915 bp, 19 predicted proteins | sample MGYA00510973_ERZ780177 | MGnify/ENA primary metagenome ERZ780177 (study PRJEB29588, sample SAMEA2144396) | human gut metagenome | biome: human gut; feature: human-associated habitat; material: faeces | place: Denmark | collected 2008/2010 ...
ATGTCTCTCTCGCTCCACCATTCTGTCTCTTAAGTACTGTACCCTCGAATACCTGTACTCTCTCACGGTTACCTTCCTTAATCTTAGCTGATACTCTAACTGTATCACCTACGTTGAAATCTGCAACAGATTCCTTTAACTGAGCGTCTTCAATCTTCTTAATAATATCGTTCATTTGTGAGCCTCCTTAAAAATTTTGATGTTCATTAATACCCTTTCGTACCAGAGGAACATCGAGCTATATTCACAACATTCGAGATTATAACATGCTGCAGCAGGGAATGCAAGTGTTTTTTATGATTTTCATTAACCTTTTTATTAACCCTTTATTAATAATCATAATCAAACGTACAGATACTCTTTTAGATTCTCCTTCACACATTCCCTGATATCCTCCGCAGCCGTCCTTGCGGCTTTTATATCAAGTCCTGCTTTTTTTGCAACCTCAAGCAAATCGTCAATTCCCGGATTGACTCCGTTTCCATTTATGGTTGTCGCATGCTCTCCGTTCAATGAGCTGCTGTAGGTCAGGTCATACGCTGGAGACAGCACCCATCTTTTTTCATCCTCAAGATATATATAACTAAAATTTTTAGAATGGTCATCGCGGTTATGTGCAAAGACGTTAAAGCACATGAGCCTGTACAGCTTCTCACACTCCGTGGTATCTTTTGTCAGTATCATAGTTAAGCGCATAAGCAATTCATAATCCAGGTTCGGAATTCTGTGAGAAGTTTCGAGCAGCCCCGATACCGACACCATATGTCTGCTCACAACATTGTTACCATCACCTGTATTTATTCTGTCAAATCTTTTCGTTCCAAAATATCCTTGACACTCATTGGATTTAAACAGTCTTACCGGTGCCATGTCAATTCCGCATTTTCCTGCGCATAATGCGTAATCATATTCCTGTTTTCCGATATTTTTTGAATCATACGATGAAGGAAATTTAATTATCCAGTCATCGTTATCTATTTTCGTAAGGATTTTGGGTCTGGCACCTCCCGAGGAACCTCCAAGCCTGAACAACGTATCTAACTTATCAGAATATTCTGTCTGCAATATTTTTTCACATTCTGCCGCAAGTTCATCAAGCGACATATCGTTTTCAGCCTCCTCAAGCGTTATCACTGGTCTATAAATTAACGCTCCCATACCTGTTTCACCGACTATTGCAAGCCTGTCAAGATTGCCAATCTCCATCGGATTGATTCCATTCCTTTTCATAAGCCTGTCAACCAGCAATCTTCCCCAGCCATCCGGCAGACTATCGGCAAATACCCCGAAAATACCATCGAATGGGTCAATTTTCGGCATGAACACTCTTTTTTCAAGTGGCAGTGAAAACGGGCTTATCGAAAATCCATCCGCTATCCAATCATCCGAATATTCAAATGCAGCCTGCCTGTTCTGATAAAGTGCCATGGTGCCGACATGCCTGTCATGGCAAAACACATCAAGTTTATTTAGTCTGCGCATTAATAACCTCCTGTATTGAATTAAACGGCACTTCGGTAAACAGCTTTTCCAGTTCGTCCTCAATTCCCAATGCTATCGCCAGCTTTGTGAGGGAGGCAAGGGAGATATCTCCTGTCTGCTCAAAGCGCTTTAAAGAGCCAAGGCTGACTCCTGACCTTGTCGCCAGTTCCTTCTGCGATATTTTTCTTCTCTTTCTTATTCCTGCAAGCCTTTCGGCAAGCTCCTTGTCTATCTCAGGTGCAGTTTTCAAAAATATGTTTATCATATTATATCCTCATTTATCACGCTTTCTGTACTGCTAATATTTTATCCCAAATCCAGCAAAAATACAACAAATAGCTGATATTTTATCCATAAAAAAGCCGACTGCACAGAATATGCAGTCAGCCTTCATGCCAAAATATATCATATACAATTATGCTGTGTGAACGAAACCTATAGCTCCACCCTAAATCAGGCGTTGTCACTCTTCTCCCTGTCCCTTCTTTTAAGTTCGGCTAAATATGCCTTTTCCTTATTAGAAAGCACCGCATCTTTAAGCAAATCCGGTCTTGCATTGTAGGTTCTAAGAATCGACTGCTGTCTTCTCCACTCATCAACCCTGCCATGATGTCCGGACAGAAGCACCTCCGGAACCTGCCTGCCCATGAACTCTACCGGGCGGGTATACTGTGGATACTCTAAAAGGTTATCGTGGAAAGTCTCGAACTCCGCGGAAACATCATTGTTGAGCACTCCAGGCACATTTCTGGAGATGGAATCAATCATAACCATCGCCGGAAGCTCCCCGCCTGTCAGAACATAATCACCTATTGAGACATTGTCCGTCACAATCATTTCAAGCACACGCTCATCAATGCCCTCATAATGTCCGCACAGGAATATGAGGTTATCCTCCTTCGCAAGTTCACGGCTCATCTCATGGTCAAAGCGCTTTCCCTGGGGTGTCATGTAGATAACCCTGACGCTTCCCTGCATATCCTTGCGTACATGCTCATATGCCTTATAGACAGGCTCCGGCTGCATGACCATCCCGGCACCGCCGCCATAAGGGTAATCGTCCACCTTCAAATGCTTGTTCGTGGAGAAATCCCTGATATCCGTTGCACCAATCTTTATTATGTTGTTCTCTACCGCCCTTCCGATGATGCTGGTGTTAAGCCCATTGAGCACCATATCCGGAAAAAGCGTAAGCACATGAAAATTAATCATAAGTCAAGCAACCCATCCATGACGTGAACCGTCATCTTATTCTCTTCCAGATTTACATTGAGCACACAGTCTGCTATTGCCGGAAGCAGTACCTCCCTGCCTTCCTTTGTCTTTACGGCATACACATCGTTAGCTCCTGTCTGGATGACATCAGCAAGCTCACCCAGCTCCTCGCCCTCATCGGTCATAACCTTAAGACCAATCATGTCGCATACAAAATATTCATCCTCATCTAATTCAACTGCATTTTCCCTTGTAACCCAGAGAGAACAGCCCCTATATTTTTCTACATCATTAATATTATCAATACCCTTAAATTTAAGGATAACCATATTCTTAAAATATTTCACACCTGCCACCGTGAGATTAAGCTTCTCTCTGCCGGTATCCAATATAACGTCTTTCAAATAATCGAATCTGTTCACATCATCCGTTGTCGGGAACACCTTTACCTCTCCAGCAATTCCATGTGTAGATGATATAACACCAACCTGCAATAAATCCTGCATGCAAACCTCCAAATATAACTAACAACTGTCCTATAAAGCTTCTATGACAACAATAATTTTTCACTCATGCCGCAATACAACAATATTTTCATTGATAAAAATATTTCAATTGGCAACAGTTATATTATGATGTTGGGGTCAAAACATGTGCTATAAACTTAGCATGTATAACGTATTATATTTATGCATATCACGACTTTTGGAAGAAGCTTAGATGTTCTTAGAACATCTTGCTTCGTACAACGGAGCTGATATGCATAAATATAATACGTTATACACTCGTAAATTAAGTTGGCATGTTTTGACCCCAACATCATATTATTGAACAATACATTTTCCTCACAAAAAGAATATGCCGGGCATAACCCGGCACCAAAAAGGTATTATTACATTATATCAACGATAACCTTCTTATCTTCCTTTGTCGCCGCTGCTTTAACAACTGCGCGGATTGACTTAGCAATTCGGCCCTGTTTGCCGATAACCTTGCCAGTGTCAGATGGGGCAACTTTTAACTCGAGGACGATGGCTTTTTCCTTAACGGTCTCAGTCACAACGACCTCGTCAGGATTGTCTACAAGTGCTTTCGCAATAACTTCAACCAATTCCTTCATGTCACACCTCCAACAAATTACTTCTCAATACCAGCGAGCTTGAAAATCTTGCTAACAACCTCTGTTGGCTGAGCGCCGCTTGCTAACCACTTCTTTGCTAACTCCTCGTTAACATTGTAGGTGCTAGGATCGTTATTAGGATCGTATGTTCCGATCTCCTCGATGAACCTGCCATCTCTTGGGGATCTTGAATCAGCAACGATGATTCTATAGAAAGGAGCCTTCTTCTGTCCCATTCTTCTTAATCTGATCTTAACTGCCATTTTAATTTCACCTCCTTGGATAATTTCTAAAATATGTTAAAAAGGAAGTCTGAACTTACCTCTTTTACCACCCTTGCCGCCGAGCATTCCCGGCATCTGCTTCATCATCTTCTTCATCTGCTCCTGCTGCTTCACCAGACGATTGACCTCGGCTATGTCAACTCCCGCGCCCTTTGCAATTCGGTTCTTGCGGGAAGGATTAAGGAGTGACGGATTACGTCTCTCCTGCGGTGTCATTGAAAGAATGATAGCCTCGACACGTCCGAGAGCACTCTCATCAACCGCATCCATGTTCACATTCTTCATCTGATTGCCAAGCCCCATGCCCGGAAGCATATTGAGGATACTTCCGATACCGCCCATGTTCTTGACCTGCTTCATAGACTCAAGGTAATCCTCGAAATCAAACTCAGCCTTACGGAGCTTCTGCTCCATCTCCTTAGCCTTTTCCTCATCAATCTGGCTCTGAGCCTTCTCAATGAGTGTGAGCACATCTCCCATGCCAAGGATTCGTGATGCCATTCTGTCCGGATAAAACTGTTCCAGATCAGAAAGCTTCTCACCCATACCAACATATAAAATAGGCTTACCGGTCACTGCCTTGATTGAAAGTGCCGCACCACCTCTGGTATCACCATCAAGTTTCGTTATAATAACACCGTCTATGCCAACCTCATCATTGAAGTGCGTTGCCACATTCACGGCATCCTGTCCTGTCATGGCATCGACAACAAGTATGCTCTGGTGCACATCCACAACCGACTTAATCTCTCTGAGCTCTGCCATCATCTCCTCATCTACATGGAGACGACCTGCTGTATCTAATATTACGACGTTATTGCCATTCTTCTCAGCATGGGCAACCGCAGCCTTGGCAATATCCGCAGGCTTAATCTTATCACCCATTGAGAATACAGGCACGCCCTGTTTCTCACCATTGATTTCCAACTGCTTGATTGCAGCCGGTCTATATACATCACAGGCAACAAGGAGAGGTCTCTTGCCCTTTTCCTTAAGCTTACCCGCTATCTTAGCAGTGGTAGTTGTCTTACCTGCTCCCTGAAGACCCATCATCATAATGACCGTGATTGCCTGACCACCCTTTAAATCAATCTCGGTAGTCTCAGAACCCATAAGAGAAATAAGTTCTTCATTCACAATCTTAATTACCATCTGTCCCGGTGTGAGACTGTTAAGAACATCCTGTCCGACCGCACGCTCCTGAACCGAGCTTATAAACTGCTTAACAACCTTAAAGCTGACATCGGCTTCAAGCAGTGCCATCTTAATCTCCTTAAGTGCAACCTTGACATCGGCTTCTGAAAGTCTTCCCTTGCCGCGGAGATTCTTAAATATATTCTGTAACTTATCGGATAAACTGTCAAATGCCACTCTATAACCACCTTATCCGGGCTGATGCCCCTATATCTGTTCTGTGTCTGCGAGTCCCCTGCCGACAACACGCTGTCTGTTACAGCTCATCTATGATTGCATTGGATATCGAATCAATTCTATCAACCAGCTCTTTTACTTCTTTCAAATCATCCGATGCTAACACCTGCTTCGAATAATCACTTATCTCATTGACCTTTTCCTTAATCTTCATAAATCTTTCGATTAAGTGAAGCGTACTCTCATAGTCATTGAGCAGCCTGTCAACTCTCTTTAACTGGTCATGAACACCTTGCCTGCTGATGTCATGTTCCTTGGCAATCTCGCTTATGGAAAAGTTATCTAATATATACTCCTCATAAATAGTCTTCTGATGAGGTGTGAGAAGTTCACCGTAAAAATCATAAAGAAGCGTCTGTTCTACAAGCTTTTCCATCTTCTCCATACTACTGTCCATATAGCACTCTCCTAAGCGTTCCGCCTCAATCCTTTGGTAGGATACTACATATCTTTTTAAATGTCAAGTGTTTTTTCTTGACATTTTTATTTTTTATTTTCCAGCCTTTTTCTTTATCACAAAAAGCACACCTGTCAGCAGTACCAATGAACATACAAGCGTAAACCACCAGTTTTTTGTAAAACCTGCAATCAGATATCCAACAACGCACACTGCAATTACCACAAGGGCATACTGCATCTGTGTCTGCACATGGTTGATGTGGTTAGACTGCGCTCCCGAGCTTGACATGATGGTGGTATCCGATATCGGCGAAAGATGATCACCGCAGACAGCTCCCGCAAGTACAGACGATACCGCTATTATCATCATGGTCTGGTCTGACTCGGCAAACATATTTATCACAATAGGAACAAGTATCGCAAATGTCCCCCAGCTCGTTCCCGATGAAAAAGCAATAAATATTGCAATACAGAAAATAATAAGCGGAATAAAATGTACAAGCCCCGGACTTAAGCTGATTGAACCTCTCACAAACTCTCCTATTCCAAGCGCATCCGTCATTCCCTTAAGCGTCCACGCAAGTACAAGTATCAGAATGGCAGGCATCATGAGCTTGCCACCCTCCGGAACAGAATTCATGAAATCCTTAAAGCCTATAACACGTCTAGGCAGATAAAAAACAAGAAGGAAGCCTATGGTGACAAGTCCAGCAAATACAAGTGATTCCGATGAAGAACAATTGGCAAAGCTCTCCACAAGATTCGTTCCACCATTTAAATGTCCTGTCCATATCATCGCCCCGATAGCCGTAACAATCATAACGATCATTGGCGCAATAAGATCAATCACTTTACCTCTTGCGTACTTTCCGCCCTCTGTCGGGTCTGTAACCTCCTGCTCCTTAAAAGCCTCTCCTCCCGATGTAAACAGATCTCCGTTGGCAGCGTTCATCTCATGCCTTTTCATAAGTCCGAAGTCAACCCCCGCTATAGATGTAAAGAATACCATATATAATGTAAGAATCGCATAGAGGTTAAAAGGAATCGTAGATATGAACATCTCAAAACCTGACATTGAACTGTCAGCAGGAACATATGAGTTAACCGCCGCCGCCCATGATGAAATCGGAGCTATGATACATATCGGTGCTGCCGTGGCATCAATTATATATGCCAGCTTCGCTCTCGATATTTTATTTTTATCGGTAACAGGTCTCATAACAGAACCTACTGTAAGGCAGTTAAAATAGTCATCCACAAAAATAAGTACTCCGAGAAGTGATGTCGCAATAAGGGATGATCTCTTTGTTTTCAATTTTTTTGACGCCCATTCACCATAAGCCCTTGTTCCTCCCGATTCCTGCATCAGCATGACAATCATCCCGAGCAGGATCATAAACATGAGAATTGAAAAATCAACGCTCTCTATCATTGTGTTATACAGTGTGTCAAATGCCTCCCACGGATGAAAACCAGTGACAAGAAGTGCTCCAAGTGCACAGCCCGCAAACAGCGATATATAGACCTCTTTAGTAATCAGTGCCAATGCAATGGCTATTATCGGTGGCATAAGTGACCACCATGTACCTACAAACATATTTTTTCTCCTTAATAATTTAAATATATGTAATTGCAAAATGCAGTGTACGACAGCGGGATATCTTATCTTCCAAATCGTACTTACACCATCTGTCTCCAGATTAACTTCACTATTATAACATATACCTATTTAAATTGAAAAGCTTTTTCAGATGCTATGCTGATGCAAATTATTTTCATATTGCCCGGTGCAAAATCCGCTATTTACAATCTCATTGTGCCTATGTTAAAATTATAACAAGTAATTACCTACACTATATAAATTACGGAGGTACACAAATGACCGCAAAAGAATGTATAAAGGGAAGACGTTCAATCAGAATATTCAAGCCGGACGCTGTGGCACCTGAGCTCATCAGAGAGCTTATTGAAACAACAAGCTACTCCCCTAGCTGGAAGAACACACAGATAGTGCGCTATGTAGCTGTGACAGGCGAAGCTAAGGCAAGAATCGCAGCTGAATGCACTGACAGTTGGAAAAAGAATGAGGATATAATCAATGGTGCACCTGTACTTATAGTACAGTGCTTTGTAAAGAACCGCTCAGGTTTCGAGCGTGACGGCTCATATACAACAGAGCGTAAAGACGGCTGGCAGATGTATGACGCAGGCATAAGTGCAGGCAACTTCTGCAATGCCGCATATGAAGCAGGACTCGGAAGCGTAATACTCGGAATCTTTGATTTTAAAAAAGCATCTGAGATACTTTCACTTCCTGAAGGAACTGAGGCTGTTGCCCTCATCCCTATAGGATATCCTGTAGAATTTCCACCTGCTCCTAAGCGCAGGACTGTGGATGAGCTGCTTACTTTCATATCATAAGACAATTTTCAGCCTCCAAAAAATCACATTTAAAAACAAAAATTTACCGGCAATATATCCGGAAAGTCATTTCAATATTTATTACCTGCAATCAATATGACAATAAAACCCAATAAACCATATTAACATTAAGCAGCCAATCTGGTATTAAAAAATTTCAGTAATCTGAACATTTATTTAATACCAGATTTTTTATATAATCACCTCATCAAAAGTTTTCCAGACAAAAAGGAGGATACAAAATGGGTGTATATGCAGTTACAGGCGGTTCAAGCGGAATCGGAGCAGCAGTTGTTGAATTACTTAGAAAAGATGGTCATGAAGTCATCAATATTGATTTAAAGAATGGAGATATCTGTGCAAACCTTGCAACTGTCGAAGGCAGACAGGCAGCCATCGATGGGCTCTACGAAAGATGTCCTAAAGGTCTTGACGGAATCATATGCAATGCCGGTGTTTCGGGAAGCTGCGGCAACTATGAGCTTGTAATCTCCCTCAACTATTTCGGAACAGTCAAGCTTGCAAGAGGTGTCTACGAGCTTCTTAAGAAAAAGCACGGCAGTGTTGTAGTCACCGTATCCAATACAATCTCACAGGGAACAGGAAGAATGGATATCGTTGACCTTTTAAATAATGTCGGTGATGAGCAGCGCATAAGAAGCATCGTAAGCACTCTCGACACAGCCAACCAGACAGTAGGACAGTCAATGTACATGGCAACCAAGTACGCTCTCGCCCGCTGGGTAAGGCGAATCTCCGCTTCGTGGGCTGCCAACGGTGTCCGTGTAAACGCAGTAGCCCCGGGAAATGTAAGAACAGCCATGACCGACAGCTTAAGTGATGCTGCAAAATATGCTGTAAGTGCTCTTCCGATTCCTGTCCGCTACGGCTCCGATGCACTTATGGACCCTTCGGAAATTGCAGAATCAATGAAGTTTTTGCTCTCAGATGCAGCAAGAGGTGTGAACGGCATTATTCTCTTTACAGATGGCGGCACAGATGCACTTCTTAATTCTGAGAAGGTATACTAATCCGCGCTAACATGTAATTAAGAAGCTGCATACTTTAATATCTTACATATGTAAGTATCAAATTCATAAAAATCCAGGAGGGAAACAAACTATGAGAGCAATCGAAAAATATATAGATGCATTAGTAAAATGTGACAACAAGGCGCTCGCAGATACCTTTGCACCTGAGGGTACTCTTCGTGACTACTGTCCTAACAGCACCGGACGTCAGGAATACCATGTGTACGGACGCGAAGCAATTGACATGTTCTTTAAAAACAAGTTTACTTTCAGACAGTACCTCGTATCAAATGTTGAGATTGTAAACGATACCCAGGCTGAGTTCATCGCCTCCATCGGCGGCTACTATGTAATGGCAATCGCAACAGTCAGGAGAGTCGACAAAAACGGACTTATAGAGAGACTCACAGTAAGACCTAAATAATATGTCTGCTTAATATATAAACAATAAAAAACTTTCCACAACCTGGATTACTTATTATGTAATCCGGATTGATGGAAAGTTTTTATTTGGAAAATTTTTTATATCAGATAATATCCCAATAACCTTTACATACTGATATTTACATATAGTTCATTCCCTGAATCCTACAGGAATATGTACTTTAATATAAAGAGCACTGCCAACACATACATGAGCGGTGTAATCTTCTTAGCCTTTCCGCAGAATACATTGATGACAACGTATGAAACAACACCGAAGGCGATACCATCTGAAATGCTGTACATAAGTGGCATGCAAAGTAAGCATATATAAGCAGGAATAGCCTCTGTGAGGTCATTAAAGTCAATCTCTGTTACTGCAGAAACCATGAGGAAGCCTACGAACACAAGTGCCGGAGCAATTGCGAAGCCCGGAATGGCGATAAATACAGGTGACAGGAATATAGCTACAAGGAAAAGAAGTCCCGTAACGATTGATGAAAGACCTGTTCTACCACCCTCTGCCACACCTGAGGAGCTTTCAACAAAGGTAGTGGTTGTAGATGTACCAAGGATAGCACCTGCGCTTGTCGCAATAGCGTCCGCTAAAAGAGCCTGCTTAATGCGTGGAAGCTTTCCATCCTTGTCGAGCATATTTGCCTTGTTGGCAACACCGATGAGTGTACCAAGTGTATCAAAAATATCAACAAAAAGGAATGCGAACATGATTATAACAAAATCAAGAACATTGATGTTCTGTCCGCTGAGGTTAAAGCACTGTCCGAATGTCTTGCCAATTGCAGTGAGGTCGAAATTGGACCACTGCGGAAGCAGGCTTGTACCCTGATAAAGACCGGTGAGCTGGCAGATAATTCCAAGCACCCATGTGACAACAATGCCGATAAGAATCGAGCCCTTAACTCTCTTAACATAGAGAATAGCGATGAGCAGCAGACCGATAAGTGCGAGAAGTGCACTTATACCGGCGGTTCTGAAGTTCTCAGTGAACTTTACAACTGTTACAAGTGTTGAACCATCAACGATGATTCCGGCATCCTGAAGTCCGATGAATGCTACAAAAAGACCGATACCTACTGATACGCCCTTCTTAAGCTGTGTAGGGATGGCATTGAAGATAGCCTCTCTTACATTGGTAAGTGATAATAATATGAAGATAAGTCCCTCAATAAATACTGCAAAAAGTGCTACCTGCCATGAATAGCCCATCGTACCGCATACAGTGTAGGCAAAGTATGCATTAAGTCCCAGACCCGGTGCGAGTGCGAACGGATAGTTGGCAAGAAGTGCCATTGCAATCGTTCCGATAAATGCTGCAAGTGCTGTAGCCATAAGCACTGCCTGTGGGTCCATTCCCGACACCGACAAGATAGCAGGATTCAGTGCTAAAATGTACGCCATTGTCATGAATGTTGTAAGACCTGCGACAACCTCGGTTTTTACCGTAGTGTTGTTCTCCTTGAGTTTGAACATTTTCTCAAACATTCTCTCTTCCTCCTAGTGTTATAATATTATTTAATTATTAAAAATAAATAAACATACTCTTAAATTATATATACATAACACGAAAAGTTCAATCTTTTTTTCTATAGAATTCCCCATCCACAATCATACGCCTTGCAATGGCAGTCAGCTCCATGAGATTATCGGATTTCCTGATTTTCTTCCAGTACTCCTCCTTGTCCTCAAAAAGATTCACAAGGTAGAACAGATTTTCCTTGATTTTAAATACAACATTCTTCTCATCGGGGATTTCCGCACGGTACGCCCAAACAAGCGCATCAAAAAAATCCTTGAGCGTGCTTCTGTCAGGACAGCCTCCGCTCACAATCTGCCCGGCTAGTCCCGGATTGGAAATAAGTCCCCTTCCAAGCATCACCGCTGTTATCTTCGCACCTCCCTTGTCGCTTTCCTTATTATTTCTTTCCTTATCGCTTTTGGGTTCATCCGGTACATTTTCAGCGTTCTTTAGATAATGTCCTGCAAAGCGCTCATAGTCCTCCACTGTGCAGATATCACCGTTATATACCAGCGGATTCTTTGAATGTTCCACTGCATAATCAAAAATCTCCATGCGTGGTGTATTCCTGTACATATCCTTCTGCACTCTCGGATGGATAATCAGCTCACTTATTGGATATTTATTATAGATGTCAAGAAGCTCATAAAATTCATCCTGCTCATATCTGCCGATTCTCGTCTTGACCGATATATCAAGCCCTGTATCCGCAAGACCGCTGTATATCTCATCAAGAAATGCATCCAGCTTCTCCGGAAAGCTTAAAAAGCCCGATCCATTTCCCTTTGCCACTACCGTTCCGGACGGACAGCCAAGATTTAAGTTCACCTCCCTATAGCCGAAATCCATCATCTTGCGCGCCGTCACGATAAAGTGCTCCGCATTATTGGTGAGCATCTGAACCGCAACATTAAGTCCGGCATTATTATCCGGCAGTACATCCTTTAATTCCCGCGACTTGAAGTTCCTGTGCTCCCCAGGCGAAATAAAAGGCGTATAGTACTTATCTATTCCGCCAAAAAACCGCGCAAAAGTATTCCTGTAAATAAATCCCGTCACACCCTCCATGGGAGCCATATATATTTTCTTCGTATCAACCATCAGCTATTATCTTTCTGTTTAGTTTTTCTGTTTAACTTCCTGCTTATAATTATCTTACATCCTGCCTCACGCTTTATTTACCGTCCCGGTTATCCTCCTGCATATCCTCAAGTTCAAGCTCTGTCTCAAGCATGCGCTCTAATATGCTCTCCTGGTTCTTTTCCTCCTCATCAAGCTTGTTCTGGATTTCCATAAGCTTAGGATAATCCGTCGCAAGCTCCGGGTTCATAAGCTGCAGCTTATATTCAGACGCCTTTTCTTCGCTCTGTGCCAACAGCTTCTCATACTTTTCAAGCTGTTTTTTCAGCCGCGAAAGAACCTTTCCCGGATTGTAGTAGGTCTTTTTGTCAAACACATCGTCAAGTGTAGGCGCAGAAGTATTCGCTCCCACACAGGCACCAGCCGCTGCACCTGATGTAAAGCCTGCCATAGCACCCGCTGCAGCTCCTGCCGTTGCAGCATCAGCTGCACTGCTGACTGCATTTTTGCCACCGCCGGCACTGCCTGCGGCGCCATTATTTACAACAAGTCCGGCTCTCTCTCTTTCCTTCTCCTCAAGATACAGCTCATAGCTCATCTTATATTGCTTAACATTTCCTTTTATTGACTCTTCACTTGAAAATTCAAGTATTCCTGTCGCAACCCTGCTTATAAAATATCTGTCATGGGAAACAAAAAGCACTGTTCCCTCGTACTCGTTCAGCATCTTCTCAAGAGCATCCTTGCCAACGATATCCATATGGTTAGTCGGCTCATCCAGTATCAGAAGATTAGGTCTTGTCTGAAGCATCTTGCACAGTGCAAGGCGGACCTTCTCACCACCGGATAGCTGCCCCATTTTCTTCTCAACCTCCTCGCCAGAAAATAAGAAGCCTCCTAGTGCACTTCTTACCTCCTCGCGAAGATAATCAGGATATGCCTCCCAGAAATTATCAAGCACAGTCTGTTCAGGATCGAACCTTTCCATGACAGCCTTATGCTGGTCAAAGTATCCCCATTCCACATTCTGCCCGAACTTAAATTCACCGCCAAGTGCCGGAATCTCTCCGACCAGAGTCTTTAGCAGCGTTGATTTTCCCTTTCCGTTCTCGCCGATTACCGCAAGACGCTCCTTCTTCTGCAAAAGGAACGTAACAGTGCTGAGCACCTTGTCATAGCCTATCTCAAGGTTCTTCGCGTTTATTACATTGGTATAACTCTCAATACGCGGAATATACCTCGCATGGAATGCCTTGGTGTCGAAGCGGCGCGGCTTCTCAATCTTGACCATGTGCTCTATCGCCATGCGCTTAGAATGTGTCGCAGCCACCTTCGTCGGAGTATTCTTCCACTTCTCAATCCATTCGGTGAGACGCTTAATCTCCTTCTGCTGCTCCTCATAGTCCTTCTCCTGCTTTATGAGATCCTCCTCCTTGCGCTTCATAAAGGCAGTGTAGTTTCCGGCATAGCGCTTGATGTGGTGATATTCAATCTCATAGGTTACATCTGCAACCTTGTCAAGGAACATTCTATCATGCGATACAATCACAACCGCCCTGTCATACGTCTTAAGGTATCCCTCCAGCCATTCGATTGTCGGCATATCAAGATGGTTCGTCGGCTCGTCAAGAAGCATGATATCCGGTCTTGTAAGAAGGAGCTTAATAAAAGCCACCTTAGTCTGCTGTCCTCCCGAAAAGCTTCCTATCGGTCTTTTTAAATCGGAGAGCTTAAAACCGAAACGCTGGAAAATCGTCTCCATATCCTGCTTCCACGTATATCCGTGAAGTGCCTCCATCTTAGCCTGAATAGCCGCATATTCACGCAGAATAGACGCATCATCGGAGCTTTTCATATTTTCTTCAAGCTCACGCATGCGTCTCTCACATTCAAATATAGGTTCAAATACCTTCTTAATCTCGTCCTCAACCGTAATCCCGGTATCTGTAAAATTAATCTGTCTTAAAAAACCAATCTCCTGCTTACCGGCTGTCTCATATCCGCACTCCTCATCACTGTCTATATTGCTCATGCTGATATCATGTGCGATAAGCTTTAAAAGTGTGGTCTTGCCACAGCCGTTTCTTCCGACTATGGCAATCTTCTCATTGTCCCGCACTTCGAAATTGATATCCTGTAAAATAACGTCACCGCCGAACTGCACATTGGCGTGACTTATTCTTATCCTCATGGCTCCTCCCATCCAATGTGAGAGCAGCTTATCTGTAAAGCCCCTTTACAGCAGGATACAGCTTCACAAAATGAGCATATCTCTCATCATATTTCTTTACAAGTTCCTCGTCAGGCTCCACTGTATCGACAACCTTGACAATCGCATCAGCGGCATCCTTCACTGAAGCGTACTCGCCATTGGCAACAGCGGCAAGCATGGCACCACCAAGTGCCGGACCTTCCTCTGCGGCAATGACATCAACCTTAATATTCAGAACATTTGCGATAATCTTCTTCCAGAGCGGACTCTTAGCTCCACCACCGCAAATTTTCGTTCTCTCAATCTTAATTCCAAGGCTCTTTGCCACCTCGAAGGAATCCCTTATTGCAAATGCAACACCCTCTAACACTGCAAGTGTCATGTCAGCTCTCGTTGTGTCAAGGGACAATCCGAAGAAGCCTCCTCTTACAAGAGAATCATTGTGAGGTGAACGCTCTCCCATAAGGTATGGAAGGAAGTATACACTGTTCTCACCAAGCTTGTCAATGTTCTTCTGCTGTGCAGCGTAATCCTTGGTTCCGATTATTTCATCCATCCACCACTTATTGCAGGAAGCGGCGCTAAGCATACAGCCCATAAGATGATAATGTCCATCGGCATGGTCGAAGGAGTGAAGTGCATTATGCTCGTCAACCCCGAACTTATCGCTTGAAATGAATATAGTACCGGAGGTGCCAAGTGAGATATTGCAGCTTCCGTCACCTACTGTGCCTGTTCCGACTGCCGCTGCCGCATTATCACCGGCGCCTGCCGCAACAATGACATTTTCGGAAAGTCCAAGCGCACCTGCAACCTCAGGCTTTAAGGTTCCAACCTTCTCATAGCTCTCATAGAGCTTAGGAAGCATCTCCTCCTTGATTCCGCAAATCTCTATCATTTCCTTTGACCAGCACTTGTTCTTTACATCAAGAAGCAGCATTCCTGAGGCATCCGAATAATCTGTGCAGTTAACTCCTGTGAGCTTGTATGCAAGATAATCCTTAGGAAGCATAATCTTCTTAATACGCGCAAAGTTCTCAGGCTCCTTATTCTTTACCCAGAGAATCTTAGCTGCGGTAAAGCCTGTGAAGGAAATATTTGCCGTGTATGAGGAGAGCTTATCCTTGCCAATCACATTGTTGAGGTAATCATTTTCCTCTATGGTTCTTCCGTCATTCCAGAGAATAGCAGGTCTTATCACCTCGTCATTCTCATCAAGAATTACAAGACCGTGCATCTGTCCGCCGAAGCTGATACCTGCAACCTTAGAAGCGTCAACACCAGCGATGAGTTCCTTAATACCCTCCACAGACTTCTCGTACCATGCCTCCGGCGGCTGCTCAGACCAGCCCGGATTAGGAAAATATAACGGATATTCCTTTGATACTACATTTAAAATATTTCCCTTCTCATCCATGAGAAGAAGCTTAACAGCGGATGTACCTAAATCTACACCAATATAAAACATTTTCTTTGTCCCCCATTTTTCCATCATGGACGGTCTCTTATGCTGCGATGAGCCGTCCCTGATAATTCATTTTAAAATTCCCCCACAAATATTGATAACTCAACATTTATGGGGGATGAATACTCACATATTAGTGATAAAACACTTACTGCCTATTAGCAGAATGGATTCTCAGTAGGATATAACATACCCTTTGGCTGGTTGAAGTTGATATCCTCAACAGGAATGCCAAGGTACTTAAACACCTCATAGAGAGCCTTTCCGTAATGACCGAATGCAACTGCACCGTGATGTGGGAAGTTCTTCTCAATGAGTACATGGCGGTAGAAACGTCCCATCTCAGGAATAGCGAACACACCGATTGAACCGAACGAATGTGTAGGTACAGGGAGAACCTCACCCTGTGCTATGTATGCACGAAGCTTAGTGTCTGCTGTGCTCTGTAAACGGTAGAAGGTGATGTCGCCTGGAACGATATCTCCCTCAAGTGTTCCGTTAGTAACCTCGATAGGAAGAGAACGTGCCATGATGAGCTGATACTTCATCTCGCAGAAGGAAAGCTTCTTAGACGATGTATTTCCGCAATGGAAGCCCATGAATGTATCGTTCAATGTATAGTTGAACTTATCCTTAATCTCCTTGTTGTAAAGCTCTGCCGGTACAGTATTGTTGATATCAAGAAGAGTTGTAGCATCCTCAGATACCACTGTTCCGATGAACTCACTGAGTGCTCCGTAGATATCAACCTCACAGGATACAGGGATTCCTCTGCCTGTGAGACGGCTGTTAACATAGCATGGAACGAAGCCGAACTGTGTCTGGAATGCAGGCCAGCACTTTCCGGCGATGGCAACGAACTTTCTGTAGCCTCTGTGTGCCTCTACCCAGTCAAGAAGTGTAAGCTCATACTGTGCAAGCTTTGCAAGAACCTCAGGCTTCTTGTTGCCTGCGCCAAGCTCTGCCTCCATATCCTTGACGACCTCAGGGATTCTCTCATCGCCTGCATGCTTATTGAAGCTCTCGAAAAGGTCAAGCTCTGAGTTCTCCTCAATCTCTACTCCAAGGTCATATAATGGCTTAATTGGTGCATTACATGCAAGGAAGTTGAGTGGTCTTGGACCGAAGCTGATAATCTTTAAGTTATTGAGGGCATATACTGCTCTTGCAATAGGAAGGAACTCATGAATCATGTCTGCGCATTCCTCAGCATTGCCTACAGGATACTCCGGAATATATGCCTTGATGTTGCGGAGCTTAAGGTTGTAGCTTGCGTTCAACATACCGCAGTATGCATCACCACGGTTGCTTGAAAGTGTAGCGATATTCTCCTCGCTTGCTGCTACGAACATCTTAGGACCGTCAAAATGCTTTGCAAGAAGTGTCTCTGAAATCTCAGGGCCGAAGTTTCCAAGATAAACACAAAGTGCGTTACATCCTGCCTTCTTAATATCCTCAAGTGCCTGTACCATATGAAGCTCGCTCTCAACGATACATACAGGGCACTCATATATATCCTTGCTGTCATACTTAGCTGCATATGCATCAACAAGTGCCTTTCTTCTGTTTACTGATAAAGACTCTGGGAAGCAGTCTCTTGATACTGCCACAATTCCTACCTTCATCTCAGGAATGTTAATCATACAATAATCCTCCAATTCTGCCACACGGCTGTAAAATAAAATGCAAAAATGTGTGTTTTCCATGTATAATTTTGTTTAAAAATTAACATTGGTATGATTGTATTATATTACTTAGTTTTATTTTCATCAACCAAAAAAACTGAAAATTATGCATTTTAACCAAATTCGTATGACCTTCTCCGACTTTTCTAATTATAAAAAGTCGCCACAAGTCCCTATAGATAATGGAATAACCTGTTTTTTTGTGTTTTCGTCCGTCTCACGTAACTATATAACTATATTTACTGTCATATTTTTGCATAACGCATTGCCATCGAATGAATTATCCACTTATGTTTTTTACATCTATTCTGCCTATTTCCTGCTCTCAATTTTGAAATGGCTAATGCATGTTTCTATTTTTCTGTATTCTTACCCTCTATCCTGAAATAGCTGAAGCATGCATGCTCCTTACTATTTCCTGCTTCCAAACCAGGTCCAGCAGCCAACGTCTCCTTCACATCCGCCTTATCCGGGATAACATGACAGCAGAATATACCATTCTTCACGCCGACCCAGCGCCCTGCCGTGGCTTCATAGGCAAGAGCACTATCGTAATTGACACCATCAACACTGTAATCAAGGTAAATCATATTTCTTGTGACATTCTTTTCAAGCTCAGGAAGCAGTTCAACGCGGTTTCTGAAAAATACTTTCCTGCTGTCCGAAGCGGGGCCGCCGGACAGCTTATCAAGCCTTTCAAGCTCAACCACCTTGTCCTTGGAATATGCCTTCTCATTTTTGAAGGTCTGGCTTCCCGATATTGCCACTATCGACAACACACCATTCTCCTTTTTTAATGCCACTGCACCATAGTCCACTCCAAGTGAAACCATTCCGGCTATGTCACCTTCACCGACTGTATCTGCAGCAAGCTCCGTGACAGCGGTAAATTCAGGCGCAATCCATTTCTGCAAAAGAAGATTCGGCACATCGGCTATCGAAGTATCCCGCTGCTTGTCCACAGGATATAGTCCGATTCCGTGTCCGGTCATGCTGTACCAGTCATCTGAGTGGTTGGCATTCCACTGCCACTGAAGCCCCAGCTTCTCACCGGTAAAGCTGTCTGAGGCATCAGGCGCATATATATCCGCAAGTCCATTCTCATGTCTGAACTTCTCCGCCATTGCAATCGCTTTGTCTCCAATATCAGGCTTTTTATGTACCATAACAGGCTGTCCTGCGTCCTCACTTATCTGTTCACCCATAACCGGCCAGTCATTAATCCACCTGACAGGCTGCAGGTGGACAATTCTTCCCGCTGCATACACATCCTGAAAATGAATGAAATAATCCTCTCCTGTCTGCGTGTCAAGCCATGCGCCCTGATGAGGTCCATTAACCTCTGTATCTCCCTGAACAAGCACATTTTTGTACTCATACGGTCCCCATATATTCTTAGAGCGCATTACCACCTGCCAGCCCGGCTTAACTCCGCCTGCCGGAGCCATTATATAATAATAGCCGTTTCTCTTGTACAGCTTAGGACCTTCTATAGTGGACTGTCCGTTCTCATTGCCGTCAAACACATGCTGTCCCTCGTCAAGAAGTGCCGAACAGTCCGGCTTCATCTCGGTCAAATGAAGTATGCTCTTAAAACCGATACGGCTCTTGGCAAATGCTGATACCATATACGCCCTTCCGTCATCATCCCAGAAAGGACATGGGTCAATCCAGCCCTTACCCTCAAATATCGCATGAGGCTTAGACCACTCTCCCCACGGGTTCTTTGTCTTAGTCACAAATATTCCCTCATCCGGCATCGGGAAGAATATGATAAATTCCCCCTCATGGTATCTTATAGCCGGAGCCCACACGCCACAGCCATGCTGAGGTGTAGTATACCTCTCAAAGGGAATATTGGTAAGTGCATAATTTATAACCTTCCAGTTCACCAGATCCTTTGAATGTAATATCGGAAGTCCCGGTGTATTGCAGAATGATGACGCAGTCATAAAATAATCATCACCAACCCTGATTGCATCCGGATCAGAATAATCAGTATATAAAATCGGGTTTTTATAGTTTCCGTCGCCTAAATCAGCATACCAGTTGAACTCGCGCTCTTCCATGCTATTGTCTCCTTTTAGTATCATCCTTCATTAATCTATATTTTCTTGATTATTTTCTGCA
>ERZ780177.1716-NODE-1716-length-19864-cov-10.647130_pt1 | contig 19864 bp, 20 predicted proteins | sample MGYA00510973_ERZ780177 | MGnify/ENA primary metagenome ERZ780177 (study PRJEB29588, sample SAMEA2144396) | human gut metagenome | biome: human gut; feature: human-associated habitat; material: faeces | place: Denmark | collected 2008/2010 ...
CAACGTTTTTCGCACTGCATTGCTCACATCCGAAGGTACCATATTTTCAAGATAATTCAGATAAATTTTGTTTTTTCGATCAGCCAATACTACTTTCTGCTCATTTGAAAGAATTCCTTCATACTTTTCCAAAACAATATTCAAACTATCCATTCTACTGACACCTCGCAAGCGGCTGTTCATTTCTTCATCAATAGTATATCCTAACTCGGAAGCCAGTTGTTTCCATGCAGCAAAATGAAACTGATCTGTAAATACAAGCACCCCATCCAAATCAAAAATAATGCCTTTTATCATTCTGCAATCCACCCACCATCATTATCCAACGAAGGAAACATCGCCAGAATCCGTTTAATACATCCGTCTCTTACTAAAAAGACTTCACATATTCTAAAGTAATGTGTCGCTCCGCTGTCCAGTTTCGTTACCATAGTTGCATAGCTGATTACAATTCCTCTGGTCGGGTCAAGTACCGGATACGTAATATACTTTTCGGGGATAAAAGTATGCATTCCTGTATCGCCCTTTAAATCAGCGTTCCATTTAAAATCTCCTCTAAAGGAATTTGAATGATTTGTTGTCTGATAACCATTCTCTGTACGTTGACAATCAGGATGAACATGCATGATATCCGGTCCCTCAGGTCCGAAAGATCCTCTCCAATAAAGATCTGCCTGTTCTATCAGTTCTTCTCTGCTACTACGTTCTTCCTCTGGCACAGGTATTTCAAACATGAGATCCGGAAGTTGTATATCCTCCGGCAGACAGAAAAAGTATCTGCTTCTTCCTGTCTTTGCCAATTCTTCAATTTCCGAAATAAATCCATTTTCAACTTTCAATCTGATAGAAAAGGCAAAACATTTATAAGTCAGATAATCATCTATCGGGAATAGTTCCCTCCTCTCTCGAACTTCGTTGGAAGCTACACCGACAAATACAATTCCTCCGGTCTCAGAATCTAAAAAGGTCTGTCTTTTTTGAATCACCAAAACATTATGCCAAAGTTCATTGTCACCGACTTTCCCCTCTATTCCATTATAGGTTGCCCTATATTCTCCTGCTAATGGAAGTCTGTCTGTGTTTTTTTCAATGAGACACTCCAAATAGCGTTCCATAATCATTGCCAATTCTTTTCTTTTCTTCAAATATTCATTCATATAACAATTTCTCCCTAATTCTTTTATTGCAAATGGGTGTCCCATCTTCCGCAAAAAGGGTCACAGGGACTCTCCCCTTTAAACTCACTTCTTCCCATAAGTTTTTCCAAAACTTCTTCTAAAACTTCCTGATGAGAACTATATGCATTGATATAAGTTCTTATTCTGGGAACATCCTGCAGATGATAAGGATTTTCAACCGAAATAAACACTGTAGGGATTGAGGTAATATAATGCGGGCAATTCGCGCCCAATGGTGCTTCCCACTGAATCCTCACTGTTGTCTGATTACTTCTGGTTGATACACATGCAAAATATACCATTACATCATATTTTCCAATATACTCAGTTGTTGGCGCAAGAAAACCTTCCATTCCTCTTGCCGGATTAAATTCCGATACCTCGAATCCTTCTTTGATAAGCATCTGTTTAAACGTTTCCGCCTTATTTAAAAATCCATCATAGCCTGCAGTTTCGATCGGAAAATACATAAGTCTCGGATACTTTTTCGGACTAAGCGGTAATACACCCGGTTCTTCTTTTACAATAGTAATTGAATCATCTGCAAGTTCTCTTGCCCAGCAGTGATACTCCGCCTTCCCTATTTCATTTTCTGCTCTTTTGACCGAATACTGCTCTTCCTGCGGCTTATATAGCTTCAAATGTGCTTTCATTGCCAATATTCTGATTACAGCTTCATCCAGTCTCTCCGGAGTAATGATTCCGTTTTTATATCCTTCCTTCATGAACGCAACATCTTCCTCCATGTTGCGGGAAAATAAAAAAACATCGGCACCGGCTGCAATTGTTGTTGGTACAGACAATTTTCTCGGCATCGGAATCGTAAATCCACTCATCGTCGTTGCATCTGTTACCACCAGTCCGTTAAATCCCAGTTTTCCACGTAATAATCCCTGAATTAACTCCTTTGATAGTGTAGCAGGCATAATATCCTTATCTTCTATTTCGGGATTCAGCAATTTAGAATACGCCGGCTGCATTATATGCCCTACCATCACCGACAGAACTCCAGCATCTATGCACGCCTTATATACCTTTCCGTAAGTTGCATCCCATTCTTCTACACTTAAGGTATTAACATTTGTTACCAGATGATGATCTCTATCGTCAATACCATCTCCCGGAAAATGTTTTGCAGTAGCAGCAATTCCTTCCTGTTGCAGATTACTGATGTAGGTTGCACCCAATAAAGCAACATCCACAGGATTCGAGCCATAGGTCCGTACGTTGGTGATCGGATTTCTATAGTTAAAATCAATATCTACATCTGGTGCAAAAGCCCAGTTAACTCCTACACTTTTCCCTTCTTCACCACAAACCACTGCTAATTTTCTTGCATAATCTGCCTTTTTACTTCCGGCCGCTGCAATCTGCATTTGATTAGCCATTTTGGTTCCTTTTACCAAAGCGCCCTGCCCCCCACGTTCGAGATCAGCTGCTATGAACATAGGAACTTTTGCTTTTTTCAAATAATTAGATAATTCAACCGCGGATTCTGTTTCCAACGGTCTGTACATAACACCGCCATAAGGCACAATATTAAAAAAATGATCCAGTTCTTCTATAGATCCCTCTCTGATGTTTACACAAAATAACTGACCGATTTTTTCATCTTCTGTAAGTTCTCCAAGAGTTTTATACACCCAGTCAATTTCTTCATCATTAAGGTAAAACGGCCTTTGTCTTAATAATTCTTTATCCATATCACTCCGCCTCTAATAAACTATTCTGGTATATGCCAGTGAAGCAAGTTTCCAATCATCCTTCCTCACAAAAACTTCTGTTACAACAAAAGGATTTACTACCTCTTTGCCTTCTACTACTGCGGTAAGCTTCAACTTATTTGTCACAATTGCTGTATCTCCAAACATTCTGACTACTGTATCTTCAAAATCAACCTTACTATAGACAATACGGTCTGTTTCAATTGCTTCTACCTCACCTGCAAGGTCAAGCGTTACCCCCATATGTACGTAAAGACATTTATCATAAGCAGTTGTTTTAATTTTGTCTATATTTTTTTCAATATAGGCTTCCCAGATTTCATGTGATAATTTTTTTATATTATTTTCTGTTGTCATATTCTTGTCCTCTTTTCTCATATAATTTCTACTATTTTGTCTTTAACAACTCGTACTCTCGATTAGCCAGTTCTGCATCAGCTTTTCTTTTTCTTATATTTCCGATAATTCCTCTATTGGCAGAAATGCAAAGAATCAGCAAAAGGAAAATTCCCGTAATTACATTTCTCATATTGTTACTCAATCCCACAGCTACCAGCGCAATAGAGAGCATTTTCATTGTGAAGGCTCCAATCGTAACACCTAATACAATATTGCAATATTTTGATAAAAACATACCAATGTTAACACCCATAATCGCATCAAAAATGACTGTTAACGATGAAAGATTTGCAGGTGCAGGTACTGTCGAATTGTTTGCCAACATAAACGCTCCTGCCGCGCCCATGAATGCTCCGCCTATCAAATAGGAGAAGAATTTCATTTTTTTATCTTAATTCCGGTACTTCGAGCAACTGCCTGATTGGAGCCAATACATGCAAGGTTTCTGCCAAATGCTGTCTTATTAATTATCACATACATAAGTGCGATTCCAACAATTAGTATCACAAAGCAGTATGGTGCCCTTGCAATAAATGTAAACTCTCTTGTCACATATGCCTGCCCACCAAATACGCTCTGTGCCAGTGCCTCATAAACCATACACAATCCTATAGAAAGAACCAACGAAGGGATTCCAAGTGTATTATACAGCAGTCCTGTCACTACTTCTATTCCGATTCCAACAGCGATGCAGCAAAGCAACATTCCGTAGCCGCCTAAATTAAAATTAACTGCCAGGTTTCCTCCTATGATGGCGGCGCAGTACACCACTGCACCGCCTGAGAAATCCCACATCCCCATCGTCATATTTGTCATGAGTCCCAGTGCCAGAAAAATGGAAAATACTGACTGATATACATTTAACAACATTGTTCCCGGCTGACCAAATCGTCCTCCGCTGATAATGTAAAATACAATATACACCAACACCGGTAACGCTAACGTCTGGCAACATCTGATTAAGAAACTTTTCACTTTTTTCATCTTTACCTCTTACCCAAAAATAGTTATTCACCACGTCTGGCTGCAATATCTTCAATTGAATATGCATTATTTACTGCAATAATATCATCAAGTGTCACATCCGGATTATAATCATAAATCAGAGCCTTAATTTCCTCTTCATTATATACAGGAATGTCTCCATCCACATATTTTTCATAGATTTCAACATCATCTGCATTTTTGATATAGAGGAAGGGACGATATAACACTTGTGTATTGTCTTCAATCAGATCATGCCCACACAACTGATTATATGCAAGGATCACGCTAATTACCCACGTATTCTCCTGGCCGGTAGCACACCATACCACCACACCATCTTCAATTGCCTGCTTTGTACCATCCTGCAGGTCATATACTGCCAGTTTGACCTTATCCTGGGCATTTGCAGTATAAATCGCCGACTCGCAAGTTCCATCATTACTCGTATTGACTACTCCATCGAGTTCAGGATATACAGAAAGCCACTGGGAAAGATATGTTCCATAATCTCCGGGGAAACCCTGGTAATCCACAATAAGATTCATGTCTTCATGCTCTGCAACGGCATCACGTACTCCCTGATTTCTCTGATCCATAAAATCCGCAAGACCATCCGGCATGGTGATCAGTCCAATGTTACGACAACCATTCTCATACAATGTGTTTACAGCGTCATAAGCTGCTTCATAGTCATTTTCAGATACAAATCCTCCAAAATTAGTCATCTGTGATACATACTGAAGCATATCCGGATCAGAGATATATCCTGAAGGGTACATCTGCACTACATTATTTTCTTCACACATTTGAAGAATTTCTGAATATGCAAACGACGCAGATACCGCATCAACACCAAGTTCTATCTGGTTCTGTACTGTGCTGATTGTATTTTCCATATCATTACCGAACTCAGCATAATTTGTCTTTACACCCAGAATATCACAAGTTTCCTGCGTCACCTTTTGAATTTTTTTACCTAAATCATCCGAATATGACATATAGCTGAATCCAAATGTAAAGTCCCTCTCCGGAATCTGTTGTTCTGTTGTTTCAGTATTCAGTTGTGTATCACCCGTTGTGGGCTGTGAGGATGTATTTCCACATCCCGTCAGAGCTCCTGTTGCCATACAAATTGAAAGTGTCATTGCCATTAATTTCTTTTTCATCTTTTTTCTCCTTTTTCTTTAACTTTTTTTATGAATACAATCCATCAGGAGATCTCTTGTACGAAATTGCAATAATTAGTACAAATAAAATACCTTTTACTGCATTTATCGCTGCTGCATTCATTCCCATCAGTGTCATGCCATTTGTCAAGATGGTTACAGTAACTGCACCACATATCACACTGCTGAGTTTAGATGACGCGCCACCCGATAAAGACATACCTCCCAAAACAATTGCAATCATTATGTTCGTCTGTAAATTGCCGCCTGATGCAGCCGTTACCCTGGTTAATCGGCTTAGTGTAAAAAATGATGCAATTCCCACTGTCACCCCTAAAATGACAAATGCAAGAAATACATTCTTTTTTACATCAATTCCGCTTTGTGAAGAAACAATCTGACTTCCTCCCATAACTTTCTGTATTTTTCCTACTTTCGTCTTTTCAAATAATATCCATCCGCTTATCACAACAATCAAAAGTGTAACCAGTCTTACCGCTGTTTGATTATATGCGCTCAAATACATCATCGGCACACTGTATATCTGTTTTTGTGCAATGTTAGCCAACAATCCAGAGCAGGCAAACATAGTACATAAGGTCACAACAAAAATAGGAACTTTAAGTTCCAGGTGAACGATAGCGTTCAACATGCTAATCAGCACACATATTACTGTTCCGGCAGCCAAAACAACTAACGGATGAATCTTTGCATCAGTTGCTGTAACCAACGCTGCCATTGCTAACTGCGCCACACCACAAATTGCTGAAACAGACATATCAAATCCACCATGAGCATATACAAATACTGCTCCAACCGATACAATCAACGTTGTAAACACCTGGTCGATTATATTTGATATGTTTGTCGGTTTCAGAATTCTGCCACGAGTCAGAATCAAAAAAAGCAGGAATATCAATATCAATCCGCCAAACGGAAGCAAACTGCTAATTATACGATTTCTTCTAATGTGATCTAAACTTTTTTTCATTTCCTTTTTGTAGATACTCCTTTCAAAACATTTATCATATCATATACTGAATCACTTCATGTTCTGCAAGTTCCTTACTTCTATAAAGTTCAGCGCTAATTTTACCATCTTTAAAAATTAGCATCCTGTCGCTCATTCCAAGCAGTTCCGGAAGTTCCTCAGAAATCAGAAGAATTGCCTTTCCCTGATATTTTAATTCTGTAATCAGTCTGTACATATCCGTTTTTACTCCGATATCAACGCCTCTGGTCGGGCAATCCAGAATAAGTACATCACAGTCTTTTGCAATCCATTTTCCGAAAACGACTTTCTGCTTGTTTCCTCCCGATAATTCCTGAACATATTGTAATGGCGACTGACATTTAATTCGCAAAGCATCTATCTGTTCCTGCGCTATCCTTTTTTCATCTTTTTTATGAATAATTCCTTTTTTAGAAATTCGGTCATAAGATGCCATTTCAATGTTGCTCATAATAGTATCATTTTGAATTAAAGCCTCTTTGTCTCTGTCCTTCGATACGTAACCCACACCATTTTTTATTGCCTGTACGGAATTTGTGATGACTACATTCTTTTCAGGAAAAATAATTTCTCCGGTAATTGCCTTTTCAATTCCGGCAAACATTCTTCCCACCTCATGCATACCACTATTGGACAAACCTCCCAGCCCCAGAATTTCTCCTTTATGAATCTGTATGCTGATATTGCGTATTTCACTGTTTAATGTGGCATGTCTGGCTTCATATACCACTTCAGGATCAAAGGTACATTTGTAATCACTTCTGAAATAATTGTCTGCTAATTCTCGTCCCACCATGTAAGTACGCATTTTTTCAGGTGTGATTTCTTCTCCCGTAAGAGTCTTTATAAATACTCCATCCCGCATAACCGTAACAATATTGCATACCTGCTCCAACTCTTCCAGATCATGTGATATAAACAATACAGCTCTTCCTGCCTTCTTTTGTTCTTCAATCATCCGATATAAAATCGTGCGTCCCTTTTGAGCCAAAGCCGTAGTTGTTTCATCTACAATCAGTATTTTAGGTTCAAAGTACATCGCTCTTGCAATTTCTACAATTTTTCGATCTTCAAAATTTAATTCATCCGCCAGTTGTTCCGGCTCAATATCATTCACTCCGATTCTTTGTAATGCTTTCTTTGCTTCCGCATAAATTTTTCTTTCATTGACAAATCCCATACGTGTAAACTTTTCCAGATTTCCGGCAAAAATATTATAAGCAACAGTCACTCCCAGAAAAGTTGCAGCCTCCTGTGCAATCATACAAATTCCGGATTTTTGTGCAAATGCCATATCTCTGGGTTCATAATTACTTCCACATAAAGTAAATTCTCCACTATCACATTTTTGTGCTCCACTGATAATCGTACTAAATGTACTTTTTCCGCTCCCGTTTTCCCCAATCAGTCCATGTACTTCGCCTTCACAAATTGTCATGCTAAAATCATTAAGTGCTTTTGTTGCACTAAAATTCTTGCACACATTTTTTGCATCAAGGATAATTCTGTTGTTACCCAATTTACTTATTACCTCCCTTTCTTTTGTATATTTTCTATAATTTATTTTACTTTTTAAATGTTTTGATGTACAATGCTACATGTGAACAGTGCTATGACTTGAAATCATACTTGTTATTTTGTACAAAAAGGAGTCTTTTATAGTGATTGAATTAGCTATGTGGGAACGGCTTGTTACAATTCATGAATGCAGCACACTTTCGAAAGCCGCTGAAAAATTATACATAACGCAATCTGCTCTTAGCCGTTCTATGCAGAAATTAGAAGATCAGTTGGACGTTAAGCTCTTTGTCCATAACAAAAATAATATTATTTTCACTAAAACAGGTGAATTAGCAGTTATAAAAGCCAAGGAATATCTCACACAAAATGATAAAATCGTCAATGAACTGCAGCAATTTTATCGCAATAATTTTCTGCTCTCTTTTGGCTCCACATCCATACAGCCAATATGGGATATTCAAAGAATATTGAAAGAACAAAATATCAAATTGGAAAAAGATTACGTTATGCGATCTCATACTGAATTGATTCAGAAAGTATTAGACGATGAACTTTCTTTTATTATAACACATCAAAAACCCGATGATGCCTTCTATGACAAATTATATATTCAAGTATTTTGTACAGAACAATTATATCTTTCCGTCCCAGAAACCCATCATTTGTCTTCTGCCAAAAGTTTACGTTTTGAAGACTTTGATGGAGAGACATTGTTGCATTATAAGGAAACCGGATTTTGGAAAGATTTAGTTGTCAGTATGCTCCCTCACAGTAATTTTTTGACCATTGAAAATCATGATGTGTTTTTCTCAATTGTTATGCAATCACCATTTCCATCCTTCGCAACTGATATTCGCATAGCAGAGGCTGGTATTATTCCCGGGCAAAAAGTAATACCTATCATGAACCCTGAAGCTACTGTTACGCACTATCTCGTCTGCAAAAAAGAAAATGCATCCAAAATAAAAGTTATTTTGGATGCATAGTCCTCTTATTGTCCTATCGCTTACCACCTTCTATGAAGGCATTCGTTGTCTCTCCGTTTAATGCACCAGCTGTCCATGAAGAGCTCTGTCCATAATCAATATAAATATTTTGACCAGACATGTAGGAAAAAATATCGGATCCAATTGCTACTAATGGATACCCCATTTCCTGCGATTTAGCACTTCTTCCGCCCCACGGATCCAGAAACACTGAGGCAACATTTTTCTTTCCTTCCGCAGCATCTCCACTTTCCGATGCTGAAGCATAGAAATCTTTTGATAATGGTGTGGATGTGTCTCCCGGACAAATAGAATTAATTCTAATTTTCCTTGTAATAAATTCCGGACTTTGACATTTTGCAACCACGTAAGCACTGATACACATTTTGGCGAAACCGTAATCTCCACTTATTTTATACGTGGTATCATAGAAATCCGGATGATCCTTATACCACGCAACAGCTTCCTCCCAGCTTTTTGCATTTAATAATTCTTGTACGTTCGGAAATATTTTTTCCCAGCCGTAACATCCCATGGAGGAAATGATCGTGATTGATCCATTATCACTAATTTGCGGAAGCAGTGTCTCTATCATATATTTTTGACTTAAAAAATCAACCTTTTGAACCAACATTTCATTTCCCGGATGTGTTGCAATTCCATGGCATAAAAAAAGGCAGTCAATTTTCTCCGGCAGTTTTGCAATAAAGTCATCAATCTGTTCTTTCTCTGCCAGATTTGCTTTAAAAGCTTTTTTTACAGGTAATGTAATTTCGTTGAGATCAACTGCATATACATTTGCTCCCAGCTCAATAAGCATTTCTGTTGCATCATAACTCATCCCTGATGCCGATCCTGTAATTACAACATTTTTTCCTTTGTAACCAAATAATTCCTTGATATCCATTTTTTCTCCTTTCCTTTTGCAGATAAATATATATTGTAATTATATTTTTATAAAAATTGTCTTTTTTGTACAATGTTTGCTATGAATATAAGCATGCATTCAAATCATAGTATTTTTAATATGTCTCCATTTTACCTATTATCTTCTTATTCGTGTATAAAAGAAAAACAATTGTCATAACTAATGACGCAATTTCAGCAATTGGAAAAGTCCACCAAACATTAACTACCCTCTCTGTTCCCGCCAGAAAATACGCTGCTGGCAACAATACCACAAGCTGTCTGGACACAGCCACGATCAAACCATAGACAGCATTCCCCAGTGCCTGGAAAACCGAACCACAAATAATGCAAAAACCGGCAAATAAATAGCTGATACTTATAATTCTGAGCTCAGGTATTCCAATCTGCAGCATCTCTGGTAATGCATCAAACAAATATAAAAAATATTGAGGAAACATTTGGAACAGTACAAATCCAATCAACATTATTCCTGCCGCGTACACTATACTAAGCTGTATGGTTTTGACAAGCCTGCCCTTTTTTCTGGCGCCATAATTATAAGATATAATCGGAACCGTTCCATTGCTAAGTCCGAATACCGGCATAAAAATAAAGCTTTGCAGTTTATAATACACTCCAAATGTTGCGACTGCCGTAAATGAAAAACGTAATAGAATATGATTCATGCCATATGTCATAACAGACCCTATTGCCTGCATGATAATAGCCGGAAAACCAATGGCATATATCTGCCAAATAACTGTTTTTTCCGGTTTAAATCTTCCAAATTTAAATTTTATATCTTTATTTTTTCTCATATTAAATATAATCGCTATTACTGCTGCCACCATTTGTCCAAAAACTGTTGCAATAGCTGCTCCCATTACTCCCATTCCCGGCATTCCAAACCATCCAAATATTAGAATCGGATCCAACACAATGTTAATAACTGCACCTATAGTCTGCGTAATCATTGTGTAAAAAGTTCTTCCTGTCGACTGAAGCAACTTTTCAAACATCAGTTGTGCATACATTCCAAAAGAACAGCAGCAAATATTTACATTCATGAATATGAGTATAACTTTAGAGAATAGTTAATAGTCCTATTGTATGATGTCGGGGTCAAAAGCCCCCGACTTTGATGCCTACGGATTGTTCCGTGCTACGCACTCCCACAATCCTACCCTCTATTCGCATATCGTGGGATTATCATCCCACTTTTATGCTTATATCGGGGCGAGTCCTAATGTCTTTCACCCACCTATGAGTAATCTCATGTGGGCTTAGACCTTTTGACCCTGGCATCATTGTATAAAACAACGAAAGGGGAACCTTTCCGCCTTTCGGTTTCAAAGTTCCCCTATTCAGGATTATCTTATAAAATTCGTTCGTATACGGCTCTCTTCTTCCGGCAGTTTTAATCCCATTTTCAGTCCCAGGTTCTTGCAGTTGATGAAAAATGCCATATTGTTCCCCAGGGTCCGCATGGTCTGCAATCCCTCCAGATCCCGGCGCACGTCTTCCGGGCAGGCCCCGTGTACCATGTTCCAGTACTGAGAAGTGACGATGGGCATCTGCATGAGGCCAAAATACTTATTCATCTGATCCCAGGTCGCCGTAGTTCCCGCTCTTCTGGCTGAGATCACGGCCGCTGCCGGTTTCAGCCGGAAGCGTCTGCCACCGCCATTCAGATCCGCATAAAAGGCTCTGTCCATAAAAGAAGTCATGGCGCCTGTGGCACCTGCCCAGTGAACGGGAGTTCCGAATACAAATCCGTCATAATCCCCGGCGATCTCCAGAAATTCATTGACAGAATCATTGAACACACATTTCCCTGTGCCCTGACATTTTTTACAGGCAATACAGCCACTCAATGCTTTATTACCAATCCAGAAAATGTCCGTATCCACTCCGTTATCATTTAATGCTCTGGACACCTCACACAATGCGGTGTAGGTGCATCCCTCTCTGTGGGGGCTGCCATTGATCAACAATACTTTCATTGTTGTGCTTTCCTCGTTTCCTTATTCATTCAGATTCAGAGAAGCCACCCAGTCTGCCGCATCTGCATCGGATGCACCGGAGCTAAATCTGTGGCCTTCCTGCCAGTCACCGGTACCTGCCATCTCTTCCAAAAGGTTGCCACTGTCACCCAGTCCGGAAGATGAGGAGGTGCAGAACGGAATCACGGTCTTTCCCGTAAAGTCATTGCCTTTGACAAAATTGTCTACCGGCCATGCTGCGATTCCCCACCAGATCGGATAGCCTGCATCTGTCAAGACTGGGACAAAAAAAATTTTATTTTTTTCTGTACATATTCTATCAAACCCTTACTGATTTTTAAAGTACAGAATAGTTTATTACTATTAACCTTTTCGTTATTACCCATAGAAGAAGCCAGCAGCTTTTTCACTACTGGCTTTCTGTATTACTCATTTTGTTTACTACACTGCATTTCGGATAAAGTTCTCACCCTTAAACACAATCTCTATATCTTTATCGTTGTAAATGAACACCTTATCAATTATGTTTGAAAGTACATCTCCGTCATACTGCTCCAGCATACTATACTGGGTTAGCTGTTCTATCTTCTCCTCTGCGTCAGGCTCCTGATTTGCAACTTTCTCCTGCAAATCTGATATCTGATTCTCCAGATCAGCTAACAGCTCTTGGTTTTTTTTTCTTAGCTGCACATATTCTTCTTTTGTGTACTTTCCCTCTCTGTATGACTGATAACAAGAAACTGTGCTGTTTGATATTCTGTCATACTCCGCTTTAAGCTCACTAATCAAATACTCATCGCTTGTCACCTTCCTTTTATCCTTTGATGCCTTTTTAAGTTCTTCTTCCTGTATAAGTGTTCTACAGATTTCCTTTGTGATTTCCAGCACCTTGTCCTGTGCTTCTGACTTCAGCATAAAAATCTGCTGACATTCGCCAGTCCTTACCATCCTGCGTTTTGGACAGAGGAGCTTCGGTGTACATACTGCACTGGAATTCATCAGCTTTCTTCCACAATAGGGACAGATAAAAAGATTTTTCTTACGTTTCTTTGTACTCTTTTCAATCCCTCTGGCTTCAACCCGTAGCATTTTATTGACTTCATCAAACATTTCATCGCTTACTATTCTTGGTATTGCACCTTCTACAACAGACCAGTCCTCTTTATTTCGTTTGCGAACCTTCTTATTATCTCCAAAACCAACAGTTTCACATTTATTCTGGATCATTATTCCTTTGTACTGCTCATTCTGGACAATCGCTATAACTTCTGAATTATCCCACATATAATCCCCTTTATTATGAACCGGAACATAATTGATTCCATTCTTCCACTGGTTTTGAACTCTTGTCGGGATTTTTCTCTCATTTAACATGCGGGCAACCTCACTTGCATTATATCCTGCAATGATCAGTGAAAATATCTCCACAACAACCTTTGCAGCTTCTTCATCTATTATCAGCTTATGCTTATCGTCTGGATCTTTCTTGTATCCATAGCAGACAAATGATGCCGTGTATTCGCCACTCAGATTTCTTGTCCTTCTGGCACTCTTTACCTTTCTTGATAAATCCATACTGTAAAGCTGGTAAATCAGATTCTTATAAGCTACATCCATTCCTCCAGTAACACCAAAGTTTCTGTCACTGTCATAATTATCGTTGACAGAAATAAACCTCATTCCCATTGCAGGGAATACAAACTCCAGATAGTTGCCTACTTCAAGGTAATCCCTTCCAAATCGTGAAAAGTCTTTTACTATGATACATTCAAATCTTCCAAGCTCTGCGTCCTGTATGAGCCTTTGGAATTCTGCTCTGTTATTGAACATTGTTCCCGAATATCCGTCATCAAAGTATTCCAGTACCTCAAAACCTGCAAATTCCTCTGTTTTCTTGATATACGCATACAAGAGTTTTCTCTGTCCTGTAATACTGTTACTTTCGTCTTTTGTTCCTGCTTTTACCTCCTCATCCGCATCAGAGAGACGGATATAAAAGGCTAATTTTCTTTTCTCAGCCATTATCCTGCCTCTCTTTCCATATTCAGTTCTGCGAATTTTTTCAGTTCATCTTCATAGTTCAGAACGATCTCAAGATTCTTGTTTTCGTATATGCGTACCTGAGCTACAAACAAATCGACCATTTCCTGCGTCAACTTGCGTTTTCCTTTAAAACGGAGCATTTCAGCTTTTAACTGGGCAACAGTCTTTTCAGCACTTTCATACTGACTTGCCGCCTGCCTGTATTCATCAGCCTGTATCTTCAATTTCTCAATACGCTGCGAATACTCCCTGTTCAGTTGCAGGTATTCCTTTTCATCAAGCAGTTCTTCTGTGTAATCTGCATACAAGCCGCTCTTTAATTCCATAAGTCTGTCCATTTCCTTGACACACTTATTCACGGCTTCCGTATATACCTGTTCCTGTCTGATTACCCTGCTGTCATTGTGGTGTTCCTTTAATATCATTTCCCTGTCAACAAAGACCTGTATCTGCTCTTTTATAACGGCAAGCACCGCTGCATATACATCGTCTACCTTTACAGGCAGGCAGTTACAACTATCCTTTCCATATCTTTTTCTATGCGTACACAGATAAACCTTTGCGTGTTTCTCTGGGTGAATATGGATACTGCTTCCACAACAGCCGCAGATGATTTTGCCTTTCAGCATATTCACTGTCTGATTTTTTGCTGGCTTTATTACCTTTCTTTTGTTCTTCTGTACCGCATAGAACTGTTCCTTTGCAATAAGTGCAATATGATGATTTTCAAAAACATACCACTCATCTTTATTGGTAGTATGCCTCTTTTCGTGTCTGTACAGGCATACCCTGTCTTTACCTGTCACATATCTTCCAATATAGACTTCATTCTTTAAAATGCGTGATATTGTATCAACAGTCCACTTAACTCCACGCAGCTTTTCAAGTTTCTCTATATTATGCCTTACTTTGTACTGGGCAGGTGTAAGGATATGCTTCGCATTCAGTTCTGCCGCTATCACAGAATGCAGTGTACCTTTTTCTGCCTCATTAAAAATCCACCTTACAACATCTGCGGCTTCCTTATCCTCAACCATTACCTTGACTTTATTTTCATTAAAGACTACCTTATAGCCATAAGCCACATTTCCAGTCGGAATACCTTTTTCCATCGCTTCCTGCTTACTGGAAGATATTTTCTTTGAAATATCCTTAGCATACAGGTCATTGGCTATATTCGTGACCGCAACCATAAGGTCTGCGTCTTTCTTTGAGGAATCATAATTATCCGTAATCGCTACAAAGCGGATATTCATCATCGGGAATACACGCTCTACCAGATTGCCCGTTTCAATGTAATCTCTACCCAAGCGGGACAAATCCTTTACGACAATGCAGTTGATCCTTCCTGCCCTCATATCTGACATCATACGCTCAAATTCCGGTCTGTCGAATGTTGTACCGGAAATTTCATCATCCATATAGATGTCATGGATTTCCATATCCATCTGCTGATCCACAAAGTTCTTAATGAGATTTCTCTGATTGATCAGGGTTTTTCTGTCTCTCGTTTCATCTTTTTCCGCAGACAATCTCACATATATGGCAGTTTTATACACTTTGGATAATACATTCAGTGTATCCGGTGATTGTTTCGGCTGTGTTCTTGACTTCCTTGCCATTTAGACCACCAGCCTTTCCGTATCCTGCTGTTTTTCCAGCTCCCCGGCTCTTGCAACGATTTTCCTGTATTCATCGTCACAATCCAGTACGATTTCTATATCACCGCCCTCATATACCTTTACGGACTGTATAAGGCTCACTACCACATTACGGGTAAGAGAAGGCATTGTTTTCCATTTCCTGTGTTCTTCCAGCCACTCGGTATCTCTTTCAATTCCGGCAGCAATGTTTTCTGCTTCTTTCTGTAACCTGTCGATTGCCTTTTCCGCTTCAGACCTTTTTACTTCAAAGCTCTCCTTGATAATCGCAAAGTCTGATTTATCAACGATTCCATCTTTGTAGTCCTCATAAAGTGAAACAAGCATCTGATTATATTTGGTTATCTCTTTCTCTTTTGCACTGATCCTCTCTTTTGTCTTTTTCTGGTCTATTCTGAAATTGGCATTGTTGCCAGCTTCCTTTATCACTTCATCAGCGTCCAGAAGTGTTGCTGTCATTTCCCTCAAGGTATCAAATACACGGCTTTCCAAGTCTGCCTCTTTTATCCTGTGGGAGCTGCACTTCTTATTCTTCTTGTTATTGGAACACATATAGTAAACATACTTTTTCCCATTTACCGTAGACACCTTTCGTGTCATAAGTGCTCCACAATCGGCACATACTGCTATTCCGGATAAAAGATAGATAGAGTCTTTCCCCGGTGCCATTCTCATATCCACTGACAACAGACGCTGTACAATCTGGAATGTTCTTAAAGATACCAGTGCCTCGTGATTGTTGTGGCATACTGCCCATTTCTCCTGTGGCTTTAATATCCTTGTTTTAACCTTATGGTTAGGTGTTGTGATTTTGCCCTGTACAAGCGTTCCTGTATAAATAATATTCGTTGCAATACGCCTTACAGCAACAGGAGTCCACAACAGCTCGTCTTTCTTCTGAAATGCTGTCTTATAATTCTCTCCCTTGCTGAGCTTATATGCCATAGGTGAGAGAATACCAAGAGCATTCAGCTTGTCACTTATGGCATCAAGGCTCATTCCGTTCTTTATCCAGTGGAAAATATCCTGAACCACCGGACCAGCATATTCGTCAGGAACAATCACATTATGGTCAATCTCAGATTTCTTGTAGCCATAGACACAGTAATTTCCTACAAATTCTCCGTTCTGTCTCTTTGTTTCAAGGTGGCTTCGGATTTTTATGGAAATATCCCTGCAATAAGCGTCATTGATAAGATTCTTAAACGGAATGATTATCTCGTTTCCCTGTGCCTGTGTATCTGCACTGTCATAGGCATCATTGATCGCTATAAATCGTATCCCCATTGCAGGAAACATCCGCTCAATGTATCTCCCTGCGTCGATATACTCTCTTGCAAACCTCGAAAGATCTTTTACAACGATACAGTCTATAATACCGTCTTTCACATCCTGCATCATAAGTTTAAATGCCGGACGGTCAAAAGTTGCCCCTGAATAGCCGTCATCCTCACGGATTGATACTATTTCAATATCTTCTTTGTCTTTTAAATAATTAAGTATCAGGGATTTCTGATTTGAGATACTGTTACTTTCAGCTTTTCTCACATCATCAAGATCGCCATCTTCCTTAGATAATCTAACATAGATGGCTGCTCTGTAAATTCTTTTAGAATTGTTCATGTCCACCACTCCTTCGATTTTCTAAGTTAGAAGTCCCAAATCAAGAGGAATGGAAACATAAATATGAAATTGATACCCTTTCGGGTTAGATGTCCTTATTTGTCTGTAATGATATCACAAATCCATCTGAATTTCCACCCCTAATTTTGGCTGACTGCTCTATACATTGGCAAGCATAGCAATATAATTGTCTTTCAGGCTTTCCCCGTTATCAGAAAATGAAATCTTAATTTTGCTCTTTCCTGATCTGCGGAAATACGGATTACCTGTCTTTGCAATCATTCCCGCAACCTTCTTTTCCACAGGCATTCCGTCAGCGTACTTTATGCTGTTTACTTCCACCAATGTATCAATATCCACATCTTCTAATCTCTGTGCCGATATTTTGTCCAACTGTTCAACTGTCATCCTATCCCTCCAATCAAATTAAGCCACCAGATATGCTGACGGCTATGTAACACCGGAGCTTTCGCCCCGGCTGGAATTTATGCGATTGGATTATTATGTTTTGTACTCATACCCAACTGGATCTGCATACCTTTTGTTATCTGTCTTAACTGGTTTTTGCTTACTTTCCCGATTTTTTCTATCAGGTCCGTATCTTTCACATCACATAACTGCTCACACTGAGCGATACTGTTCGTTCTTAATCCAACAGCCTTAAACGAACTGATAAAAATATGTGTTGGCAGATATGTCTTTTTATGAATCTTACTTGTAAGCGGTACTGCATGGAATACCGTGCTATGTCTGTTTGCACTGTCATTGCTCACAATCACTACTGGTCTGATACCGTGCAGCTTGTGGTCATTCTCATCTTCCGGTACTCCAAAATCAACCATCCAGATATCGCCCCGTCTTATTTCACTCATAATATTCACTTCCTTGTCTGTCAACTGGTATTTCCTGCCCACGGATATATTCGACAGCTTCCTGTTCCGTAGGGCAGGCAACAACTCTGTCTCCTTTCCCATCAAACACCACGGTTTCTGATGAAAATGTCACTATGCTTAATTCCTTTTTATCCGGCATTATCCTCCTCAAACGAGATGAGAGCAGGTTCATAGCCCCTGCTCTCGTCATTAATACTGATACCGTGCTCCGCTGCAAGCTCCATAATACCCTTTACCACATCTTTGTCCGATGAAATATCATAGATACTGCTTACCAGAATACTGATAATGGAATCTCTTTCGATATAAAATTTAAGTCTTTCCACAGACTTCGTATCTTTAAAGATTGTTTCTACAATCTCAAAATCCGCTTTCTTAGCATATGCTTCTATCCTGTCTGCGGCTCTGTCGGCATTCCTGCCTACACAGATAACACAACACTTACTCATAAAACCTCCTATCTGTCGGCTCTGAGACGTCTGAAAAATACTGCCATAAAATCAGCAAGTGAAACAATACCGTTATCTTCCTTTTTCCCTGCCTGCTCCATCTTCTGATAATATCCAGCCATATCATCGTTTGCTGTCTCAACCGTAATGCCGTGCTCTCCGAGCATAATGATGTTATCCATAATTGTTTCTTCACAATCACCGACCATATCACTCATAAGAGTAACAACCACATCAACATCTTCTACCTCTGCCATACCGACAAAGGCAAACTTCATAGGAAATGTCATTCCCTCCGGTCTTGCGTTCTCTGAAATGACTGCAACCACCTCATATCCATTCACAGTGCAATACTCCTCAAGAACCTGCATTACCATCTGATCCGCTGCCTCATTTCCTGTTGCTCCAAAATATATAACTGCTTTATTCATTTTAAAATCTCCATTCCTGTTTTTATTTTGATTTGATATCCTGTGCACACTTTATCTCCTCACATAAACTGACCTGCCAATGCTCTCTGCACTTATAAGCCCCGTTGTTGTCTGCTGGTTACTGCACATCAGTTTGTGTGGGAAGATAAAATACTATCTTCCCGGTTTCTTAACCATCCCCGTATCGGGTAACATATCCTTTGCCAGCCACAAACACTTCGTAGTTTCCTGCCCATCTGGACTTACGAAAGTAGCCACTCTCTGAAAATGCGTTTTGCTGAAATTCAGGTGCACTTATTATCTCATTACCTCCGGCTGCTAACCCGGTAGGCACAACCCTCTGCTCTTATCCTTAAAGGCTCCTGCTGTTACGTTTCTCATAATCGGCTACAGCTCTGAGGATAGTCATCGCACGAAATGGGATTCTGCCACCCTGTCATAGACAAGGCGATATAAGCTCGTGGGATATGCGTGTCCTATTCTGTTTTCAATATTCAACGGTTCTTTTCTCAGAACCTGAACAGAGTATAACTGACACCACGCATCTTCTACAGTAACCGACACTCTTTTGAACTAAGAGTAACACTCCCACCTGTTCCAAATCCTTATAAAAAAAGCCGGACTGCATCATCAAAAATGCAATCCGACTTTTTTATTCTGTCAGAAGTTTCATATTGTCAACGGCATTTAATACCATATTCCGGATAAACTGTACTTCCTTCTCCTCCAGACCAACCAGCAGATCATCGACTTCTGCCTTTCTTTCACACCCACACACAAGATAGTCCAACGTTATATGAAACAATTCAGCAATACTAATCAGCGTATCTATTTTTGCTCCATTTACACCAGCTTCAATTTTCCGCAGAGCATCCACTG
>ERZ780177.1725-NODE-1725-length-19777-cov-7.136294_pt1 | contig 19777 bp, 19 predicted proteins | sample MGYA00510973_ERZ780177 | MGnify/ENA primary metagenome ERZ780177 (study PRJEB29588, sample SAMEA2144396) | human gut metagenome | biome: human gut; feature: human-associated habitat; material: faeces | place: Denmark | collected 2008/2010 ...
ACGCAGCTTATGGCGGTATCCTCAAAGACCGCTGTGCCCTGTCCCGGTACTGCTACCCAGCAAGGTGCCTAATATTCCCGCAAAAATCATCGCACAGCGGGAGCTCCCGGAGCGCGGCATCGTCATTTTCGGTCCACAGGAATACATTAACACCCCGGAGCCGGAGCCCCTGAGTAAAGAACAACATCTCGCATGGCTTAAGTGGAAAAATGACAGATAGGAGGATAATAAGTGCAGATTTTTGCCTATTTTTGTGGAAAATTCGACTACTATTTTACAGACACAGATGATGAGCTTGTGGAGAAGATGTGCGCACTGCTGGATGACCCGGAAAATGATACAAGGGATTTCGAGCTGGAGGACGGCACGCCCATTTTGTACTGGCGGCGGGATGGCCGCATCCACGGCAATATCCACGGCCACGACGAAAGTGACATCCCCGAGAGCAGTATCGCCAACGGGCTCCGACCCGTTGCGGGCGAACCGGGCGACCCGCCCCCGTTCTGACCCCGTCAGGGCCCTGGGGCGTGGAAGCCAGACGCATCGGAAGACCGTTCTATGACTGTGCAAGGTGTGCAGGGTAAAAAGCATCTTTTCTCACACTATTTAATTATCAATTTTTGAGCAAAATGTGAGAAACGGGTAAATCTACCCTGCACACCCTGCACACATTACAGTTTCCATTCCAACTGGGTTCATCAGATAGGTTTTTTCTTTCTTGCCCACATGGGGGGCTCCGCCCCCCCCTTACCCCCCCCGATTACAGGGTGAGTGATAGATGGATAATGGCATCATCAGATGCTGAAAGATTGAAATCCTATGCTGTTAAGCCCTGGAGAGTATCATCGATAAGGCCAAGAAAGGATTTTTACACCGCCATGAGCAAGACGAAAGTGATAGCCTCAATTTCCGGGGGAAAGGATTCGCTTGCCGCGCTGGTGACCTACATCGAGCACGGCGGGCGGTGTGACGGCGCTGTGTACTGCCGGATTATGTTCGACAATGAAACGAGCGCGGAATATCCAGAGCATGAAGAGTGGTTGCACAGCAAGTGCTTTCCGACCCTGGAGCGGGAGTATGGAGTCAAGACCGCAATCATCCAGGGGTCCTATACATATCAGGACTGTTTCTATCGGAAGTACGCGCAGGGTCCAAAGCAAGGGAGAATATACGGTTTTCCATTCTTGCGGGGGCCGTGGTGCAACACCAGACTAAAGACGAGACCCCTCAAAAAGTTTGTGAAAACACTCGGGGAGCATACGGAAATTGTGGGTATAGCCGTTGACGAAGAAAAGCGGATGGCGCGGAAAACGGTTACGGGCAAGGTGCTCCCGCTTGTGAAGTATGGAATAACGGAGAGGGGGGCCGCGGAGCTATGCGAGCGGAGGGGGCTGCTTTCGCCGGCATACAGCAAAGGCCGGTCACGCCTCGGGTGCTGGTTTTGCCACAATCAGCGGCTGGGAGAACTTAAAAGGCTGTATTACGATTATCCGTCGCTATGGAAAAAGCTCGCCCGCCTTGATAGAGATAGCCCCGTGATGTTCAAGCCAGGGTTGTCCCTTACAGGGCTTGGCTGGAGATTTTATAACGAAGGCCAGCAACTCAGCATCTTCGATTTGGCATCGTGATGGAACGGTCTACCGCTCATCACAGGTGAAAATATAACAGGAAGGGAGAAAGATGCAAAATGGAAAAACAGAATCACACTCAAAAGGCCATCGCGCCCCGCATCCGCTTTGTGGACAGCGCCTACCACGAAATCTTCACCATCCCAGACGGCACCAGCATCGTCGTGACCCACTTCGACGGCACCACCGTCACGCACTCCTGCACGTACATCGATGAGACCCATGCGAAAATCGGCAGCTCCGTCTACCACATGCTGGAGTTCGCCGGCCTGATGGAGCGCAACGGCAGTATCTATGCCCCGGAGGGCGGCGTGGCAGACTACTACGAGGTCTATCAGGCAGATTTGCACGCGGACTACTGTTTCCGAGAGTACGAGGAGGCAAAAGGCCGTATCTCCATGGCCGACTACACCCGCGTCTATGCCGGGATGCTTGGCAAGGCCACCAGCTTCGAAACTCTTTTCGCCCGTCATAACCAGGACACGCGCCCCTTCGGGCGTCGGATGAGGTCTATGTCCATGAGTGATATTGTGGTGCTCCACCAGGACGGGGAGGCCCATGCCTACTATACGGACAGCTTTGGCTTTGAGCCTATCGACAATAATCTAATCAAAACTGAATAACCGGCAATCCGCGCGAGCGGGTCAGGCCGGAGTGAAAGGAGTACCCTTATGGCAACCACACTTCAAGCGGTCATCGGCCTGTCTGATAAACTCACCTCCGACCTGACCACCCATCGCGGCGCATGGCGGCAGTATCTCACTACCGCCGCCCGCGTCTACAAGTACAGTTTTTCTGACCAGCTCCTCATCTACGGCCAGCGCCCGGACGCGACGGCCTGCGCGGAGCTGCCCCTATGGAACGAGAAGATGGGCCGCTGGGTCAACCGGGGCGCACATGGTATCGCCTTGATTGACACCAGCGGACGCCGGCCCCGGCTCCGCTACGTCTTTGACGTGGCCGACACCCACCTGTCCCGGGATGGCAATGGGCGGACACTGCGCCTGTGGACCATCCGGCCGGACCAGCATGAGGCGGTGTCGGCAGAGCTGGAGCGAATGTACCCGGATGCCGGCATCACCGGCCTGGACTTTACAGAGAAAATCACAAAAATCTGCGAATTGGCAGTAAAAGACCAGCTTTCCTATTACCTGGAACGGCTGGAGCAGGTCAAAGCCGGAAGCCTGCTGGAAGAGCTGGACAGCCTGAATCTGTCCATGTGGCTCAGGCTGCCGCTGGAGGCCAGTGTCGGCTACACCGTCCTGACCCGCTGCGGTATTGACGCCGGTCTGTACTACGACGATGTGGACTTCGAGAAAGTCTATGACTTCTCCACAGCGGCGACATTATCTGTCCTGGGTAACGCCACCAGCAACATCTCCCGCGCCCTGCTGCTGGAGCTGGGCAAGCTGGCCCGTAGCCTGACGCGACAGCGACAGCCCCGGAGAAAGCCGTCTGTCCCAGCCCGGCGGCCAACGCCGCCGAGGCAAAAGCCGGAGAACACCCCGGTGCCCACAACACAACCAAAGACCGAAACCGAAACGGAGGCCGAACAGGTCTCCGTTTCCGGCGTTTTGGAGACAAAAGCGCCGGAGAGAAGTATGCAGGAAGCACCGGAGGCAACGTCTCCAGCTGAAGCGGAAACGCCATCAGCGCCGGAAACAATGGTCGCTGCTGAATCGGAGGCACCCGAGGCCCCCGAGGTATCAGCCCCGGTTGAACAGGAAGTATCAGCCGCATCGGAGCCCGCGCACCATATCCCCCTGGGGTCTACGGTCTACATCGGCACGAAGGAATATGAGCTGCTGGCTTACGGTGACGAGAATGTGACCCTGTATGACCCTGACTGCCCTCTGTTCCATGAAATCATGCCCCGGCGTGAGTTCGAGGCGAAGCTGTCCGAAAATCCGTTAAACAGCCACCTGTTCACGGCTGATGGAACTGCGCCGGATGTCACAGAGCAGGCCGGCACCCCGGAGCAGGCGGAACCGGAAGCCGCCACGGAGCCGGAACAGACCCCCACCGTCCAGCTTGCCCCGCCCCCGGCGGTACGCAGGCACAGCAAAGTGTCTCCTACCATTCTGCACCCGGAAGTCCCCGCGGAGCAGCGCCATGACTACCGTATCCATGACGATACCTTGGGCGCAGGAACCCCCGGCGAGAAGTTCAATCGCAACATCCGGGCCATCCGGCTGCTGAAAAAGCTGGAGGCGGAGGACCGCTTCGCCACTTCGGAGGAGCAGGAGATTTTGGCCCAGTACGTGGGCTGGGGCGGGCTTGCGGACTGCTTTGACGAGCGCCACAGCAAGTACGGGGAGCTCAAGGCCCTGTTGACCGAGGACGAGTATGCGGCGGCGCGGGCGTCCACCCTCAATGCCCATTACACCACCCCGGTTGTCATCCGGGCCATCTATGATACCCTCTCCAACATGGGCTTCCAGACCGGCAACATCCTGGAGCCGTCCTGCGGCGTGGGCAACTTCTTCGGCTGTTTGCCGGAGACCATGGCCGGGTCGAAACTGTACGGCGTGGAGCTGGACAGCCTCACCGGACGCATCGCCCAGCAGCTCTATCAGAGGGCCAGCATTACCGTCCAGGGCTACGAGCGCGTCAATTACCCAAAGGACTTCTTTGACGTGGCCGTGGGCAACGTGCCCTTTGGCAGCTACCAAGTCAACGACAAGGCGTATAACCGGCTGGGCTTCACCATCCACAACTACTTCTTCGCAAAATCTCTGGATTTGGTGCGCCCCGGCGGTATCGTGGCCTTTGTCACCAGCCGCTACACCATGGATGCCAAGGATACCACTGTCCGCAAGTATCTGGCCCAGCGGGCGGAACTGCTGGGTGCTATCCGTCTACCCAACAACGCCTTCAAGGCCAACGCCGGCACGGAAGTCGTGACGGACATCTTGTTCCTGCAAAAGCGGAACCATATCGACCTGTCCGAACCTGCATGGGTACAGCTGGGGGAGAGCGCCAACGGCTTTGCCATCAACCGCTATTTTTCCGACCACCCGGAGATGGTGCTGGGTGTGCAGACCTCGGAAAACACCCAGTACGGCAGGCAGGACTTCACGGTGGCGCCCATGGAAGGGGCCAGTTTGGAAAATCAGCTTGCCGCCGCCATCCAGAACATCCAGGGGGTCTATACCGAAGCCGCTCCCGCCGACGTGGAGGACGCGGAGGCAGACGATTCCATCCCGGCTGACCCGGCGGTGCGCAACTACAGCTATACCGTCGTGGACGGCAAAGTGTACTACCGGGAAAATAGCTGCATGACCCCCGTCCGTGTGTCCGGTACGGCGGAGGGCCGCATCAAGGGGCTGATTGGGCTCCGGGACTGTGTGCGTACCCTCATCGAGTACCAGACCGAGGACTACCCGGACGAGGACATCCAGGCAGAACAGCGGAAGCTCAACGCCCGGTACGACGCCTTTGTAAAACGCTATGGGCGCATTACCGCCCGCACCAACAACGCCGCGTTCCGGGCGGATAGTTCGTATTTCCTGCTTTCGTCCCTGGAAGTGCTGGACGACGAGGGCAAGTTCATCCGCAAAGCGGACATGTTCAGCAAGCGCACCATCAAGCGGCACGTCACCGTGACCCATGTGGACACGGCGTCCGAGGCCCTTGCCCTGTCGCTGGGCGAAAAGGCCAAGGCCGATATGGCCTACATGACCGAGCTCACCGGCAAGACGGAAGATGAGATTTACGCTGACTTGAGTGGCGTCATCTTCCGCAATCCGCTCTATGCCGGCGACAGTGACGGTCAGGCCAAGTATCTTCCCGCCGACGAGTACCTGTCCGGTAACGTCCGGGAAAAGCTGGCCGTGGCCAAGCGCCGCGCGGAACTTCATCCAGATGATTACGCCGTCAACGTGCAGGCGCTGGAGGCCGTTCAGCCGGTGGACTTGACCGCCGCGGAAATCTCCGTCCGTCTAGGGGCCACGTGGCTTCCCATCGACGTGGTGGAGCAATTCATGTACGAAATCATGCAGACACCCCGGTATATGCGCTCCAACATCTGTATCCACTACTCCACATATACAGGTGAGTGGCAGGTTGAGGGCAAAAGCCGGGACAAAAGCAGCGTCAACGCCAACAGCACCTACGGCACCGGGCGCGTAAACGGCTATAAAATCCTCGAAGAGACGCTGAATCTCCGCACCGTCCGCGTCTTTGACTACATCGAGGATGAGCACGGCAACAGAACCCCAGTCCTCAACAAGAAGGAGACTGCCATCGCCCAGGGCAAGCAGGAGCTTATCAAACAGGCGTTCCAGGACTGGATATGGAAAGACCAGAGCCGTCGGGACCGGCTGTGCAAGCTCTACAACGAGAAGTTCAACTCTATTCGCCCCCGGGAATATGACGGGAGCCATCTCAACTTCGTGGGCATGAACCCGGCCATCCAGCTCCGACCCCATCAGGTCAACGCCATCGCCCATATCCTCTATGGCGGCAACACCCTACTGGCCCATGTGGTGGGAGCGGGCAAGACCTACGAGATGGTCGCCGCTGGCATGGAGAGCAAGCGGCTGGGCCTGTGCCAGAAATCCCTCTATGTGGTCCCCAACCACCTGACAGAACAGTGGGCCACGGAGTTTCTCCAGCTCTATCCCGCCGCCAACGTCCTGGTGGCAACTAAGAAAGATTTTGAGACGAAAAACCGCAAGCGGTTCTGCGGGCGCATTGCCACCGGCGACTACGACGCCATCATCATCGGTCACTCTCAATTTGAGAAAATCCCCATGTCCATCGAGCGCCAGCGTGACATCCTGGAACAGCAGGAGCGGGACATCATGGACGGTTTGGCCGAGCTGAAAGCCAACCACGGAGAGCGGTTTTCCATCAAGCAGCTGGAACGCAGCAAGAAATCCATTCAAGCCAAGCTGGAAAAGCTCAACGACCAGAGCCGCAAGGACGATGTGGTGACCTTTGAAGAGCTGGGCGTAGACCGCCTGTTCGTAGACGAGGCCCACTACTACAAAAACCTCGCGGCATTCAGCAAGATGCGCAACGTGGGCGGCATCAGCCAGACCGAGGCGCAGAAGTCCAGCGATTTGTTTATGAAGTGCCGCTACCTGGACGAGCTGACCGGCGGGCGCGGCGTGGTGTTCGCCACGGGCACGCCCATCTCCAACACCATGGTGGAGATGTACACCATGCAGAAGTATCTCCAGTATCACACGCTGGAGGAGCATGGGCTACTGCACTTCGACGCATGGGCGTCTACATTTGGCGAGACCGTGACTGCTATCGAGCTGGCCCCGGAGGGCACCGGCTACCGGGCCAAGACCCGGTTCTCCCGGTTTTACAACTTACCGGAGCTGATGTCCATGTTCAAGGAAGTGGCGGACATCCAGACGGCGGATATGTTGCATCTGCCTGTCCCCAAGGCCAACTACCACAATATCGTCCTGAAGCCGTCCGAGCACCAGAAACAGATGGTGGCGGCACTGTCCAAGCGGGCCGAAAAAGTCCGCAACAAGATGGTGGACCCCAGCGTAGATAACATGCTTCGCATCACCAACGATGGGCGCAAGCTGGCGCTGGACCAGCGCATGATGAATCCCATGCTCCCCGCCAGTGAAACCGGAAAAGTCAATGCCTGCGCGGAGAACGTCTATGCCATCTGGCAGCGCACGGCAGCGAACCACTCCACGCAGATGGTGTTTTGCGACCTGTCCACGCCCAAGAACGACGGCCAGTTCAACGTCTATGACGCGCTCAGAGACCAACTGCTTGCCATGGGCATCCCCGCCGGCGAAATCGCCTACATCCACAACGCCAAGACCGAGGCGCAAAAGAAGGAGCTGTTCGGCAAAGTGCGCTCCGGTCAGGTGCGCGTGCTGATTGGCAGTACGCAGAAAATGGGCGCGGGCACTAACGTCCAGCAGCGGCTCATCGCCCTGCACCATCTGGACTGCCCGTGGCGTCCCGCTGACCTTCAGCAGCGGGAGGGGCGCATCATCCGGCAGGGCAACGAGAATCCCGAAGTGGACATTTACACCTATGTGACCGAGAACACCTTTGACAGCTACCTATATCAGATGGTGGAGAACAAACAGAAGTTCATCGGCCAAATCATGACCAGCAAGAGCCCGGTGCGCTCTGCTGAGGACATCGACGAAACCGCCCTGTCCTATGCGGAAATCAAGGCCCTCTGTACCGGAAACCCGCTTATCAAGGAACGCATGGACCTGGACATTGACGTACAGCGGCTGAGATTACTCAAGGCCAACTTCCTGTCCCAAAAGTACGCTCTGGAGGACAAGATTGCAAAATATCTTCCCCAGGAAATCCGTGAGCATGAGCAGAGCATCGCCGGCTATGAGGCCGATATGGCCCACCTTGCGGAAAATACCTGCCCGGATGCGGACGGCTTTTCGCCCATGGTCATCGAGAACAAGGGATACACCACCAAAAAGGCAGCAGGCTCCGCCATCCTGGAAGCCTGTCAGGCTATGACCAGCCCCGACCCTATCCCGCTGGGAGCGTATCGGGGCTTTGGGATGGTGATGCGGTTTGACAGCATCTCCCGGGAGTACCGGGTCACACTGTCCAACAAGATGAGCTACACGGTCTCTCTCGGGACAGACCTCTACGGCAACATCACCCGTCTGGACAATGCCCTTGCGGGCATCGAAGCCCAGCGCGACACCGCCCGTGAGGAGCTGGAGAACGCCAAACAGCAGCTTGCCACCGCCCAGGAGCAGGTCAACCGCCCCTTCCCGCAGGAGGACGAGTTGAAGGCAAAATCCGTACGGCTGGACGAGTTGAACATCGCCCTCAACCTGGACAAGCGGGACAATGAGGACCTGGACGACGGCGAGGAGTTGCCCAAGGCCGGATAACAAGAGCGCCCGCACGGGCCAAACCGTGCGGGCGTCTCTGCAATCTGGATTAAAATGATAAATTCTGCCGGTCCCTGCGGCCATGGAGAAAGCGCCGGATTTCCACCGTGTCTTCCAGCACCGCGTAATACAGGACATACCCTTTCACCGGCACCTTGCGAATCTCATCCCGCATGGGCCGAGTCGTCCGATACAGCTCGTGGGCGTATGGGTACTTGGAGATACGCTCCACCGTATCGTCCAGTTCGTCCAGCAAATCCTGTGCGGCCTTTGGGGCGTCCAGTTTCCCGGCGATATAGTCCACGGCATCCAGAATATCCTCTTCCGCCAGGGGGAGGTAGACGATTTTATACATCATCGCTATCTCCATAGCGGGCCAGCCGCCGGCGGGCGTTTTCCATGACCTCGGTGTGGGTCCTGCGCTCCTTGGTCTGTGCAGCCTGAAGCTCGGCTTCTATCAGCTTATCGTAGACGCGGCTTTCATACAAGCCGTCCTCGTAAGCCTCCATGCTCATGACCACCAGAGAGCCCACGCCGTTTTTGGTCAGAAATACGGGCTCCTTGCTGGCCTGCACATCATGGGTGATTTCTGTAAAATGATTTCTCAGGTCAGACACGGGCCTGATGTTCGGCATAACTGCCACCCCCTTTATCACAATTATATACATAGTTTTGCTAATAGTCAATGATGACTGTATCTATGGTAAAGTAAAAATATGGAAGGAGATAACACGATGGCAAACGCCAAGCTGATGACCCCGCTGTTTTACCGAGACAACTACAATGCCGCTGGAAAAAAGATGCGGGCTGTATTGGTACGCGAAGTGTCCAACGGGACAGACACCTACCGGCTCTGGCGGCGTGACGGCAAGCCGGACCGGCAGTATCCCCAGGGGAAGGGGGACGACTATATCCTCTATGTGGAGCTGCATGGGTATCTTGCTACGCTCCGCACCACTGATTACTACTTGATTGACCGTTGCGGCTACAAGGCCATGGTCGCGGCCCTGTACGGGGGCGAGGATAAGCGGGAGCAATATTTCGACGGCCTGCGCCGGTCCGGGGGCGACGAAGCTGTTTTGGAGGTGCTACGGCAGGAGGAACAGAAAATACAGGAGCTCGGCCGCGACCCGGCCCGTCAGGCCGACTACATCAAAGCCATCCTGGACGGCCATGTATCAACTTATCTGGCGTCCAAGGAGAGCGGCGGCGAGACCTTCCCGGACTACATTGGGGCGCTGGTGCTGGGCGAACTCCAGGGCTGTGTGGAACTGTCTACTATATATCAAGGCAAGTGCCGAGAACGGGAGCAAGAGCGTAAAGCCAAAGCTGATGCGGAGGACCGGGCGTATTGTCAGGAGCGCAACCGGCTGGCCGAGCAGCAGGTGCAGGACGCCCTTCGCACCATCCGGGAGGGCGGCGTGCTCCAAAATGACACCGTGGAGTTTTACCGGAGCCGGCATGATTCCAGCGCGTGCTCCATCTTTCTGTACCTGATGCGGCAGTATCAGGTGGACGTGCCCCTCCGCACCCAGGGGTGGATAAATGAGCGGCTGGCCAACGCCACGATTGCGGACGGCCGGTGCTCCCATCTGCAATTCTGGGGGCGCAAGGGCGACAGGGCTTCCCAGCGGTTCGTGGACAGTATGGACAAATTGATTCATGCCGTTTCCACCTGATGGGAGGACAGCATGGGAAAATATATCCCGCCGGAACAGATGACGGTGGAGCAGATACGGGCCAGCATCGACGAGCGGTTTCGGGCGTGGAATCAAATCGCCCAGCATGGGTGCTCCGACCCCGGCTGGCCGGATGGTGTCAACATGAATCTGGTGCGCAACCACATTATCTATTACTATCGCCTGTTGCATGAGCGGCAGGCGGGGCAGGTGCAAATCAGCCTGTTTGACGCTCCGGCCAGCACCCGGGAGCGCCCCATCCCGCCGGAGGTGCCGGACAACTATATGGTAGCAGGGTGCGAGCACTCCCGCCGACTGGACAAGTCTGGGTGGGGTGACAAGCTGGTATGGGGCATGAAAGGAGAGTATAAAGCATGATGAAAAAGACACTGACCTATATAGGGCGCGACGACTGGAGCCGTCCCCTCTATCGGGACGAGAATGGGCGCATCTGGGTGGATGTAGACCCCCGGAGCGATTATGCGCCCCATATCTGTACCATCACTGATGCTGGAGAGCCCTGCGACCCCATGCGGCCTGATATTGAGGTCGAGTTTTACCCCTGCCGTGATGTGTGGTATTGAGAGAGGGTGAAGGGCATGGAAGTGACGCGAGTGCCGCTGGCCGAGCGCATTGAGATGGCCCAGGATGGCCGAACAGCGCAACCGGAATACTTGCCCAGCCTGATACGGCAGTGGGGCAAGACATCTATCCGGGTATACTTCGCCGGCTACGAAAAAGAGCTGGAGCGGTTTTGCGAGCTCATGCGGTTTACGCCGGAGGACAATCCGCCCTATCAGACCGTGGCGATGATGCTGTTTGATTTGTTATACAGGGACAATTTGCGGGGCGCGGAGGCTACGCAACTGCTGGCCGCGCCGGTGATGGCCGCATGGAAACAAGTACAGGAAAGGAGAGAGACACATGGATAAGACCCAGCAAACCCCGCTTGCGGAGCGGTTACAAGGTGCGGGGGCACGGAGTATGGGGCTTCCTGCTGCCATGGGCCTATACACCGAGGATTTTCTGGGCCTGGTCGGTCAAATGACCGGGCGGGAGGAGCATTACACGGAAGTCTACGCGACCCAGATAAAACCCTATGATGGCGAGGACAATGGCGGGAAATCCGTCCGCAACATAGTGGTGGCGGCGGACACCCTACCGCCGGAGGAAAAGACAACGCTGCTGTTTCGGCTTCTGGTGGAGCCCTTTGCAGCGTTAGAGTACATGGAGGTGAGCGACGGATGAGTTACTACATTCCTGCAGTCATTCAAGAAACCAGCGAGGGGACGGCCCGCATTCCCATCGCGGACATGATGTTCCAGCGGCGGGAGATATGGCTGACAGGAGAAATCACCAGCGAGGTGGCCGATGCAGTCATCGCACAAATCCTGCACCTGGACGCGGAGGACCCAACCTCTGAAATTACGCTTTATATCAACAGCCCGGGCGGTTCCGTCACGGCGGGGCTGGCCATCTATGATGTCATGCAGGCTGTCACCGCCAACATCCGTACCGTGTGCGTCGGCACAGCGGCCAGCATGGCGGCGGTTCTGTTTGCCTCCGGGGACCGGCGGGAAATTTTGAGGCATGGGGAAGTGATGATTCACGACCCGCTGGTGTCCGGCGGCATCTCCGGCAGCGCCCTGGCCGTACAAGATAAAAGTGACCGTCTGATGGCCAAGCGCAAGGTGTTGAGCGGCATCTTGGCCCAGCACACAGGAAAGAACATAAAGCAGATTTACAAGGTTACGGCCAAGGACACATACTTCGGTGCCGAGGAGGCCGTGGCCTTTGGCCTTGCCGATGCCGTGATTGAAAAGATGGAAAGGAGAAGAGCATGAGAGACACCGGCTATCGTATCTTGGCGGACGGCGTGACCGCCAGCAACGACACCTGGGCAACTGGCCTCGCCAACCATGACCTGATTATCGGCCCCACCGGCGGCGGAAAGACCCGAAGTTACGTCCTGCCCAACCTGCTGTCCTCGCAAGAATCGTTTATCGTTACGGACAGCAAGGGCACCCTGCGGCGACAGGTGGGCGGCATCCTGGAACGGCGCGGTTTCCGGGTGATGGAGCTGGACTTTACAGACCTGTTGCACTCGCCCTGGGGGTACAACCCTTTGCAGTTTATCCGGTATGATGAGCAGCGCAAAAGCTGGAACGAGCAAGACATTATCACCGTTGCCGCCGCGCTGGTGCCAGTCGAGGACCGCACTCAGCCGTTTTGGGAGTATGCGGCGAGGAACCTACTTGAAGCCCTGGTCGGCTACACTCTGGAGTGCCTGCCAGCGGAGGAACATAATTTAACCAGTGTGGCACGCCTGTTTGCGGAGGCGGAAACGGGCATTTTGGACGAATTTATGAGGGAATTTTGCACAGTTTCCCCCAATAGCTTTACAGCCATGAGATGGAAAGGCGTCCAGACATACCGCCGGGCGGATAAGATGTACGGCTCCATTCTGGGCATTTTAAGTCAAAAGGTTTCCAACTTCAGTTTTGCGGGTGCGCAACAGCTATTTTTGAATCCAAATCAAATTGACTTTGCATCAATTTCGCAGGAGCCCACTGCCGTATTTCTGCGTGTCAGCGACAGCGATTTTTCGCTTGCAAATTTGACCTCAGTGTTTTACACGCAGGCGCTGCAAATGCTGATAAACGAGGCGGACAGCCGACCCGACAACCGGCTGCAAATCCCGGTGCGACTCTACCTGGACGACTTTGCCAATTTGATTGTGCCGGACATGGATAAGACAATATCGGTCACGAGAAGCCGAGAGATAAGCGTCAGCATTGTGCTCCAGAACGTCACCCAGCTGGAGGGACTGTACGGCCGCGCAAAGGCCATGACCATCGTGGACAACTGCGACCACCTGCTGTATCTCGGCGGGCAGAGCGTGGAGACCGCCCGGTTTATCGGGGCGAAGGCCAACAAGCCGGTGTCTGCCATCCTCAATATGCCGCTGGACCGGGCGTGGCTGTTCGAGCGCGGGAGCACCCCACGCGAGGTCAAAAAGTACGACCTGACGCGGCATCCGCTGTATCACCAGCTCCCGGAGTACCGGGCGCTGGCGGTGCCGGAGCAGGAGCGTGTACGCCAGCATGGGCCGGAGCAGGCCGCGGCGGGATACTGATACCACAGGTAGTTTTTTGTCATTTTTGTTTTCATCCCACGGGCCGCCGCCCGTGGGATTTTTCATGGCCGCTGTCCTTTTGGGGACAGCGGCCATGCTCTTTACAGCCGGGGGATTGGTGTCTATATCACGGCGTTTTGGGACTTGGATATGTACGGAAATCCGAGTATAATAATGGGAAGGAAAAAGCTGGGGGATGATGGAATGAAAGAGCAAACCTGTTGCTTTACCGGGCACCGGGCTATTCCGACGGACAAAATGCAAGAGATAATCGGAAAAACCGAGGCCAAGGTGCGGGAGCTGATAAGCGAGGGCTATCAGTGCTTTGTGGTCGGCGGGGCCATCGGCTATGACACGCTTGCCGCCGAGTTGCTGTTCCGGCTCCGGGATGGGGAGAACTTGGACATCAGGGTCATTTTGGCTTACCCATTTGATGGCTACATGGACCGCTGGAAAGAAGAACAGAAAGCGACCTATGAGCGACTACTGCCACTGTACGACGAGCGCATCTGTGTTGCCGTAGCGGCCAGCCGAGGGGCATACTTGCAGCGGGACAGATACATGGTAGACGCCTCATCTGCGTGCATCGCTTATTGTACCCGGCAGACAGGCGGCACGGCCTATACCATCCGGTACGCGGCCAAAAAGGGAGTGCCCGTGTGCAATATTGCAGAGGATTTTTGACAAGAGTTATGCCCGCCGTCCTTGAAGGGATGGCGGGCATACTGTTTTGCCGGGGAGGGCAGCATAATTTTGTCCCAACTAATTGTAATTATCGTTATGTTTTAATGGATATTTTTTGAGCACGAAAACGACCGGCATGGCCTGAAATCCGCATGACCGGCCATTTTGAGGTAATTATAAATGTAATTATTTGAACCTTTTTGACGCCGTAAATCGGCAATTACTTGACCAAACCCGGAGCGGGAAAGCGGATACATCCCCCGTGCCAGCCGCTGCGACACCGCGCCGCGGGCCGTGCGGCATCACGGGGACGGGCCCGTGCGCGGGGACGAGGGATAACGCCGCATATTGAATGCGGCTCGAAGTATAGCCGCCGCCGGAGCCGCCCTGGGGGGGCGGACTATAAGGCGTGTCATTTTGGCGTTGGCGGCTATACTTTTGGCCATTTGGGAACCCTGATTTGCAAGCGTTTTGGTGCCAGAGTATAAAGATGTATGATTTTTATACTCCAAGACTGGCCCCAAACGGCTCGGACCATATAGCGCAAAACGCCTCTAAACGAGGCTTTTTTGCAAGTCATGGCGGCAGGAGGGCGGCGGAGCCCCCCAAATGGCCGAAAGGGCATAAGAGCCAGCGACACGCGACTGTCGTCACGTGGTCCGCATAGCGGACGCTGGTGCGCCACCGGCGCACCTCACCCCGGTACAGGAGTACCGTGGCGAGGCTCTTACGCGGCCTACCGTCCGCGCCCTCTTCGCACTGCGGCGCTACGAGGGTGCCCATTTAGGGGTCAAAGGAGGGCGTACAAGAGCGTGCAAAGGGGGGATACTCCGGGGGAACTCCCTCTTACACGCTCTTAAAATATGTAACTGCTGAAGCAGACCGCCAGTCTAATATAGGTTTTCTGCCCACGGGCTTGCGCCCGTGGGGATTGGGGTTTCTTTGTCCACCGACGCCGGGGGCGCCGGTGGACAGTTTACAGTCTGCAACGGGGAGTGACAGTATAGCGTATCAGGGGGCATATCTGTCATACATCTATCGCCCACCCTGTAATCGGGGGGGGTAAGGGGGGCGGAGCCCCCCCATGAGAACGGGAAATCTGAAAGCTGAAAAGCTGATGCGCTTAAGACTGAAAACCAGTCTGTGCAAGGTGTGCAGGGTAGATTTCATCTTTTCTTACACTTTTTATTAACAAGATTTTTTGCAAAAAATGTGGGAAACGGGTATATGTGCCCTGCACACCCTGCACACAGCCCACGGGTGCATATCAGCAGATGCGGGAAAAGATGCTTTTTACCCTGCACACGCTGCACGAAGGGCGAGGGCAGGCAGAGCCGGCCAGCACGCGGGGAGGTCCGGCGGCCCCGCATAAAAAATGACCAGACAGTGCATCCGCTGTCTGGTCACGGTTGTTATTCGGATGGAGTCACCTGATGGGTGCTGTTATCTGGACCAAACGGCTGCTCAGTAGGGTCCCAGGAAGGCTTATATACTCTGCCTTCATAGTCTTGGAAGTCCCGCCTCAATAAGTCGTATGGACTTTCTGGCGGCTCAGAATCAAGGCAGTCGGAAATAGGTTCTTCACGGTGACAGGCGACGAGTCCTGCAAGCCTGGTTGCTACATCACATACGGCCTCCACGGCCTCCCGGTTCAAATCCTTAAGCGCAAGAAGCAGATTGTCTGGTAGATACAGCACACCATCCCGACCGTTTTTGCCGAGCTGGACGAGTGTCAGCCCCGGGGAGCCATCGTCCGAAAAGTGTATATCCCTGCTTGTGCCTATTGTCGGGTCAAAATTTGCTCGCTGAAGGAGTTCGTCGTAACTGATACCTAAAAAACCTACGACTCTCTCGATGGCCGCAACCATTGGATTTGGTTTATTAACTTTTTGGCTTGCAGTGTCCCCTAAAATCAGCGTTTCAATAGATATATTCAAAGCCTTAGCGACTTTTTCAAGAGAGCTAAATTTGGGGCTGCTTGCGTCCCGTTCCCAGTGACCGATAGTTTGATATGGTACGCCCATCGCTCTTGCTAAGTCTGCTTGAGTCATATTGGCGTTGGTTCTTGCAGCTTTAATGCGCTCACCTATTGTCATAATATCTCCTCCTGTTGTTGAGTATATTATACATCAAAAACATAATGTAGTCAAGAGGAAAGTTAATAATTTTAGTTACACATAAAAAGGAACACAATATAAACATTGTGTTTTGAAAAAATAAGAGCAAAAATTAAAATTTTATGTTGACATTAAAATTATATTGTGGTAGTATGGTGCCATAAAAGAAAAGGCCCCCTTTGAGAGGCGGAAAGGTAAAAATATCATGTGCACCAATGAATCGAACCCCGCTGCGACGAACACCGTAGCGGCATCGGAACCCCAGCAGCAGCCCACTCAGACGGGCGCGGCAACACCGGCGCAGGACATGGGTCAAGCGCCATCCGTAGCCGCACCCCTTGCGGCATCATCCGGACAGCAGATAGTCCCGGGCAGCGATGATGCGGTTATCGCACAAATCCGGGCCACGCCATCACAACAGCTTTTTGATGCGCTGCTGCAAGGTGCCCCTGAGTATTGCCGAGACCCCAAAGGCGCCATTATGCTGTTGCTCAGTATCATCGCCGGGACTACTCAGGATGTGTCCCAAATCAATCGGATTTTTGTGCGGAGCGCGCTCAAGCCGACGTGGTGGGGGGAGCAGGCGGAGAAGAATGGTCAAAAAGGTAGCTCGGATTGGGCAGGATACTACATCCGCAAGGCGCTTTACGCCTGTAAGGCCGTCGTTTGGACAACTACCGGCTGGAAACCTATCGCCATGTTTTGCCCGGACGAAAACCCCAGATACAGCGATGATGACATCGGCATATCGACCCTGTTTTGCGACATTTTTCGCCACACCTTGTTAAAATGCAAGGAAAACGACTCCTGGTATGTTTACGACGGAGTCAAGTGGGCCTTGAACAATGAGCTTGCTATGGAATACTGTAAGGCGTTTGTAGTGGTGCTGACCCACTACGCCAAGGCGGTAGAGCGGGCCGATATGGAGACCTTTCCGCCGGTGGACACCTCAGAAACGGGAAAGAAAAGAGCCAGCAAGGGCCATCCCTATGTGGCATACATCAAACGTGCTGCATCGCGTCGCGCCCGCGAAACAATTTTGTCCGACGCGAAATCTGTAAGTGATATGTCTATCTCAAAAGCTGATTTTGACAAAGATGAGTACCTATTTAATTGTAAAAATGGGACGGTTGACCTCAGAACATATACGTTGCGGCCCCACTCGCCGGCAGACCACATCACCAAGGTGGCCAATGTTACGTTTGCGCCGGGAGCCCGTAGCCAGCTGTGGGAACAGCACATCGCTACGGTCATGGACGGCGATGTAGAAAAGGCGGAATTTTTGCAAAAAGCTATCGGCTATGCGTTGACCGGCTCAAACAAGTATGCCTGTATGATGATACTCTATGGCCCCAGCTCCAGAAACGGCAAGAGCGCGACCGTGGACACCATCAATAAAATGATGGGAGACTACGGCGGTGTTGCAAACCCCGAGACCTTTGCCCAGCGGGCCTACGCAAATGGCAGCGGACATAACGATGGATTAGCACAGCTTGCGGGTACGCGGTTTGTCAGTGTGCCGGAAGTAGAGGGCAACATGACCTTATCTTCATCGTTGGTCAAACGCTGCACCGGCGACGGCCTCATTACCACCCGAGCCATCTACGAGAAGCAGTTTTCCTTCGTTCCACAGTTCAAATTGTTTATGCACACGAACCATCTCCCCAGGATTTATGACCTCTCCATGTTTGATTCTGGCCGCGTAAAAGTCATTCCGTTCACACACTTTTTCGAGGAGCATGACCGCAACCCTAATATGGTCGCCGAATTGACAACCGAAGAAAACTTGAGTGGCATTTTTAACTGGGCCCTTGGAGGGCTGCAAAAGCTGGAGAGCATCGGGTTTGACGCTCCGCAGTCAGTCCTGGATGCAATCGGCGTATATCGCCAGGATTCCGACCGTGTGGGCAACTTTATCAACGAAATGATGGAGCAATCCACTGAAAATGTCTCCACAACCGTAGTCTTTGGGGTGTATAAGACATGGTGCGAAAATTCTGGCCTTAGAGCTGGGCGCGAGCAGGACTTCAAAAAAGAGATGGAGCGGCATGGCATCAGTGTGGGCCGTCCCCGCGTCAACGGCAAGCAGGTAACATCGTACCTGGGATGGACCTTGATTCCGCTTTAACCAAAACAAGCTGGAAAGTTGAGGTGCATAAACATCATGATACTTGCACATGCAACATGCACCTGCAAGCGGTGCGGTAAAACCTTTGAGCGCGAAAGCAGATGGTGGAACGACCAGAAGGCCCGGGAGTGGGAGGAGTGGGCGGCGAAGAACATCACCCTCTGCCCGGAGTGTAAATATGACGATTATGTAGCCGGAGCGGCGAAGCTGGCAGGAAAGGCGTCCGCCATCGGTCTACCGGAGCTTGAGGGTTCGGATAAGCAGGTCACATGGGCGGAATACATCCGGGCCGAGCTTTTAGAGAGCGCAGAAGAATACTTAAAAGATAACTGGAACATGACCAGTATGCTCGAAGATGCCGCCGTAAAAGTACACAACGAGAAAGTCCTGCACGTACTGGGGCAGATACTCGTCCAGATTAGGCAAGAGCCCCGCGCCGCGTGGTGGATTAGCCACCGACGCAGCGATGGCGCCCAGATGCTACGGAGTGTTTACCAGGAGCAGCACCCCGAGGAGATGCAATTATAATGCGCTGTTGCCACACAACAGCAGATTGGAGATGAAAAAATATGTCTACCGCAAGAGTGGTCCCCTTCCGCTGCATGGGGGAAATAATGATGATTTCCCTTCGTGTCGGGCGCTACGAAAAGGGGCAGCATCTTGCCATTGAGATGTTTGACAGCGATGGTATCCCTTTTGCCAAAATGACCATCAATATCCCGGGCTTTTCTCTTAAAAGTAACGAGGCATTTATCGACAATACAATGATTACCGGCGATATACTGACATTCATCAGGGAGCAAAAATTAGGAGTGGAACGGTCTGTCCTCGGTATCGACTATAAGGTTGTGGCTTTTGATATGGACAAGTTGGCGGAGTTTGATTCCGACGGCGTGACCGCTTTGAGTAATATTCGAGCTTGACTTATCTGTCTTTTTTCTTGTGAATGCTGTTTTCCAATGATGATTTCCACTGATTTATTCAATCATATTTTTGAAAGGAACGTGAACAAAATGAAAAAGGTTATCAATGGGAAGATGTATAACACGGAAACGGCCAAAAAGATGGCCGACTGGTACTATGGATACCCCGGCGACTTTGAATACTACGAAGAGGTGCTGTATAAAAAGAAAACAGGTGAGTTTTTCCTTTATGGAGAGGGAGGACCGAGAAGCAAGTACAGCGATAGCAATGGGTCAGAAACATACGGCACTTGCGAGATTATCCCGTATTCTGAGGAACAGGCTCGGAAATGGGTCGAAGAACATTGCAGTGGCGACACGTATGAAGAAATTTTCGGCGAGGTCGAGGAATAAATATAGCGCGTAAGTGGATTTCATCAGGAAAACGTGGACCGAGCGGGGGAGCGTAAAACTCCCCCGCTTTTACGGTTTTGTCCGATTATTACGGCATTACCCATATTGCGGTTTCTGGCGTCATGTGGTATAGTCTTAATATCCTCATTTATGAGGATTTTCTGAGACCTACTATGTGATAATTAACCGAAAAACGCACCGCCTGTCGCACCAATCCTGACGCGCACTA
>ERZ780177.1737-NODE-1737-length-19660-cov-5.980923_pt1 | contig 19660 bp, 18 predicted proteins | sample MGYA00510973_ERZ780177 | MGnify/ENA primary metagenome ERZ780177 (study PRJEB29588, sample SAMEA2144396) | human gut metagenome | biome: human gut; feature: human-associated habitat; material: faeces | place: Denmark | collected 2008/2010 ...
TACTGTCAACCTACCGAGGCGGAGGCAAAAGAGATTGCCACTATCCGAAATTTTATCGAACATAAATCTTTTAAAGTCGTAGAAGCTAAAAACAGGTGTTGGGACGAAGCTCCTGAAACTTATGAAATCGAACAGGGGGCTTTCTTCGATAAAACCATGCGGTTATTACGGCTTACACGTTCTGCATTGATATATTTATCTTCTGTCATCTATGAAGAGGAAAGTTGTAAAGCTCCTTTGGACGGCGAGGTGAGGGTAGTTGAAATGGAGTTGTTGTAGCTTCGTGGTATAAGAGCCATGCTATTTATGTCGCTCTGTGTTTGGATGTGGCAAAATAAGTTATTGGGCAGTCGGATTTTGGGAAATAAATTATTTATACCCAAGTGGCATTTCACGGTGAATATTTGTTTTTGGAGGAATGTGAGGGTGATTGCATTAAGGAAGTTCTGCCAAGCGTTTTTTGCCCAAAAGCCGTTTATTTGAGCTCGGCGGTGAAGGTGATCTTCCCGTCGTCCACGACGGCGCGGATGGAGCCGTGGTGCCCCTCGGCGATCGAGCGCGCGATCGAAAGGCCGATGCCAAAGCCGCTGCCCGACGAGCGGGATTGATCGGCACGGTAAAAGCGGTCGAAGAGCTTCTGCGCGTTTTCCGGCGTGACATCCTCGCAGGCGTTCGACGAGCGGAGGACGATACCGCGCTTCGCCTTTTCGAGCGAGAATTCAATGGGGGAATCCGGCAGTGCATATTTGACCGCGTTGTCGAGCAGGATCGAGACAAGCTGGCGCACGGCGTACTCATCGCCGCGGTAGGAGAGACCGTCTGTGATCGAAAGGCGCAGCTCGTGCCCCTTCGACGCGGCGAAGTCGACGAACGACTCTGCCGTCTCGCGCACGGCGTCGCTCACGGGGAAGTCCTCCATCCTGAGCGGCGAATCCTCCTCGTCCATGCGCGAGAGCGTGACGAGCGAGTTGACGAGCGAGGTGAGCTTTTCCGTCTGCGCCATCGCCTTGTCGATCCATTTCTGCTTGCCAGTCTCCATTTCGAGCACCTTGAGGCTTGTGGCAATGACAGTGATGGGCGTTTTCAGTTCGTGGCTCGCGTCGGTGATGAACTGCTTCTGCTGCTGCGCGCTGCGAACCACTGGGTCGATGGCCCGGCGCGAGAGCAGCACGACAAGCAAGAAGACGAGCAGGATGCACGCCGCGTCGGCGAGCAGCGACCACACGAGCACCACGCGCATCGCACGCAGCTCGTGGTAGCAGTCGAGGAAGATGGCGATATTCTCGCCGTCATCCGTCTGCGCGACGAAAAAGCGATAACTGTTGAAGTAGCCGTAGCCCACGCCGTGTGCGAGCGCGGCGGAGAGATATTCCTGCGTATCATCCTCCGTGACGGAGGCGATATTGTCGAGGCCTGCCTGTGTCAGCGTGCCGCTTGATGTGTAGTGCAGGACAAAAAAGCGCGTGGAGAACGGCGTTTCCGCCGTGAACGGCCCCTCACGCCGCGCGATTTTGTCGTCGGGCGGGGCCTGCGGCGTCTGTGAATCGTCCGCATCGTCGGGCAGCGCGGGGGCGATGTCGCCGCTGCCGCCGTCATTTTCCGGCGGTGTCGGCGCGTCGGCGCTGTCCGGCAGCTGAAAGCGCGAGTGGGGGATGGTGCCCGCGTTCTCGTAGATGAGCGTCAGCGTTTGCTTCAGGTCGGAATCGGTCGAGACGTAGTTGGCGACGTTCAGGATGATCGTCAGCAGCATCATCACCGCCGTGACGGAGAGCATCGCGATACGGATGAAGCGGTTTCGCAGGCGCTTGATCATACGCTCTCCTCCAACACGTAGCCGAGGCCGCGGTTTGCCTGCAGGGTGACGTGCGAGCCGATGGACTTGAGCTTTTTGCGAAGATTCGAGATGTTCACCCATACGACGTTGATCTCCGCCTCATTATCCCAGCCCCACACGCGCTCCATGATGCGCTCGGCGGAAAAGACCTGCCGCGGTGAGCGCATGAAAAGCTCCATGATCTGGAACTCACGCCCGCTCAGGCGGATGGGGCCCTTCCCGCAGCTCAAATTGCCGCTGCCGGGGTCGAGCGTCAGATCGCCGTAGGCGAGCACCGTCGGCTGGTAGGCCTCGCTGCGGCGCAGGATGGCGCGCACACGGCTCAAGAGCTCGTCAGGGTCGAAGGGCTTGGGGAGGTAGTCGTCCGCGCCGGCGTTGAAGCCCGTGATGCGGTCGCTCTTCTGCCCTCTGGCCGTGAGCATCATGATGGGCGTTTTCACGCCCTCCTGCCGCAGCTTTTCGAGCACTTGAATACCGTCCATCTTGGGCATCATCACGTCTAAAATGACGGCGTCGTATGCGCCCGACGAGGCATATTCATAGGCGTCGAAGCCGTTGTGCACGGCGTCGACGGAGAAGTGATTTTTTTCAAAAAAGACCGTCAGCGCCTCGGCAAGGTCCACTTCATCTTCTGCGATCAGCAGCCGCATAAAAGGTTCCCCCTCTGATTTCTGGTGATACGTGTAGTATAAAGAGCGCGCGGGCAAAAATCAAGATGCCTCAGAGCGCGTCCTTCGTCGCCTCGCGCCCGCAGGTGATGTTGAGGTTGCCGTTGCGGCAGCGCAGTTCGTCCAAAAACGCCTTGGGCGCGTGGTCATCAGGGAGCGTGACGCGGTAGGTGAGCTCGTAGAGCGTGCCCATGTTGCTCGTTTTCACGCGCTCGAGCACGCAGGACTTGGTGTACTTTTCAAAGAGATCGTCGAACAATCCGTCGTAGTCAAGACTTTCGGGGATCGTGATCTTGAGCACGCGCTTGTGCTCGTCCGCGCCGCCGAAATTCACCGCCGTGAGCAGCAGCATCACCGCCGAGACGATGGCAAACGCCATGACGGCGAGCCATACATAGCCCATGCCGGTCGCAAGGCCGATGGCCATCGCGAGGAACAGCGCTCCAATCTCCTTCGCTGTGCCCGGCGCGGAGCGGAAGCGCACGAGCCCAAACGCACCCGCCACGGCGACGCCCGCGCCGAGGTTGCCGTTCACCAGCATGATGACAAGCTGCACCACGGCGGGCAAAATCGCGAGCGTGACAGCGAAGCTCTGCGTCGTACGCGAACGGCACATGGAAACGAGCGCCGTGCCGACGCCGAGCAGCAGCGACACCGCCGTACAGATGAGAAACGAGACGAGCGTCAATTCGCTTCCTAAGATCGAGTTAAGCACAGAAGGTATCCTCCTTTAAATTGGTCGTGTGGACGCCTGCGGACAACTCGTCACGGTAGCAGGCACCGTATTTGGAAAACGACGCGGAGAACGCCCCAACGTCGGAGAGTAGATGGCAGAGCCGCTGCGGGCACGCGCCGGGAATCTTGACCTCCATCAGCACATCGCCGCAGGGCAGCGCGATGGGCGCGCCGCGGTCGCCGAGGCGGAGGTCGACATCCGTGTCGCGCCACCGTAAGTTCGTGTCGAACGTGATGCGGAGCTGCGGATCGTCGATGCCCGCAAAGGCGAGCCGGTCGTAGCCGATGAAGACCTTGGTCACGGTGTGATAAAACGACTGAAAATAGCCGATCTCGCGTCCGATCTGGCCGAAGTTTTCACTCGGCAGCTCACCGGAGAGAAACGGCTCCACGTTCTGAATGTCCATCGTGATGCGGCGCTTATAGACGACGCCGTCGAACTTTTTCTTGAGTTCGACAAAGACCTTGCCATCTTCCTGCGGCACGCCGTAGCTGCGCACGCGCAGCTTTTCCTTATAGACGGGCTTTTCGAGCGACGCGCGGATCAGACGGAAATCGTCGGTATCATAATAAATGTTGCAGATGGTGTACTCGCCGTACGCGTCCTTTTTCATGTAGGGCGTCATCCGCTCCAATAAAAAACGCTGCTGGGAAAGGGTCAGGCAGGATTTTTTTTCATATCGTTCAAAACAGCATTGGATCGCCATGGTGTCGAACCTCCTTTGTGCGCTCAAGTATGAACGCGCAACCTAAAAGTAACCTAAAGGTAAAATCTTTATTTTCTTTAGGTAACCTTTAGGCAAAGCGGGTATGCTGTCGCCAGGCTCAAAGGAGCGGGCGCAGAGAGCGAAAAAAAGCGCGTGCCCCGCCCCGGGGGGACCATGCGAGATCGTTGATTGAGGAGATATTATGATGAAAAAACTACTGCCTTTCCTGTGCGCGTCGGTGCTGGCGCTGTCACTCACGGCCTGCGCCGGTACGATAAATAATAGTACGGCGGACACGGCAAGCAATGTGACCTTTACCTTTACCGACAGCGGCGTGACCGCTGCGGGCGAGACAGACACGGGCTACGAGATCGACGGCACAGCGCTCACGATCACGTCGAGTGGTACCTACACCGTCTCCGGCAGCTGCGCGGACGGCTCCATCAAGGTGAAAAAGAGCACGACTGGCGTGACGCTGGTGCTGGACGGCCTGACACTTACGAGTGAGAACACCGCCGCCATCACCTGCGGCAAGTCGAGCGAGGTGACCATCCTTGTTTCCAACGGTACGGAAAATTCCCTGAGCGATACCGAGCAGAACAATGACGACAACTACCCGGAAAACGAAAATGCCGAAAACGCCGTCATTAAGTGTAAGGATGGCTCGACCGTCACCCTCTGCGGCGATGGAGAGTTGACCATCACGACCAACGGCAAAAACGGCATCAAATCCGGCGCGACGACGGATGAGGACGGCGAAGCGTCGCTGACCATCCGCGATTTGACGCTGAATATCGATGCACCCGTCAACGACGCCATCAACGCCGAGCAGCTTTTGAACGTCGAGAGCGGCACGCTGACCATTGACGCCGCGGATGACGCCATTCACTGCGACTTGGTGCTGAACATCGGTGCGGACGGCACGGACGGCCCCACGATCGACATCACGAATTGCTGCGAGGGCCTTGAGGGCGCGGAGCTGAACGTTTGCTCCGGTGATATTACGATCAACGCCTCGGACGACTGCCTGAATGCGGCAAATTCCGACCTGACGGACTATGACTTCACGATGACGATCTCCGGCGGCACGATCGACGCCTATTCCTCCGCGGGCGACGGCTTCGACTCCAACGGTGACCTGACCATCACTGGTGGTACAGTCGTTGTGTGGACGGCCAACACGGCGGACAACGAGCCGCTGGATGCTGACGGCACCATCACCGTCTCAGGCGGCACGGTGCTCGCCGCGGGCGGCAGCAGCGGCATGGGCATGAACCTGGAGGCCGCGCAGCCCTGCGTCATTTACGGCTCAACGGGCTTTGGCGGCATGCCGGGCAGTACGCAGAGCAGCCTGATCGCCGCGGACGCGGATTTCACGATTGAAGACGCCGACGGCAATGCTGTGTACAGCGGCACAGCCAGATGCGGTGCGAACTTCATCCTCTTCTCATCTGCCGATGTGGTGGCGGACAGTGCGTATACCCTCAAGGCGGGCGACAGCTCCACCGAAGGGACCGCGCAGAGCGGGACGGTTTCCACCGGCATGGGCATGGGCATGGGCATGGGCATGGGCATGGGCATGGGCGGCGGCTTCCCCGGCGGCGGACAGAAGCCAGACGGTGAACCGCCCGAGAGCTTTGATGGTCAGATGCCAAACGGCGAGAAGTCAGAGCTTCCTGACGGGGAAGTGCCCGAAATGCCCAGCGGCGAGCGCCCCACACCGCCCAGTGGGCAGGGAAGCCCCGCTGACGGCAACGCCCCAGCGGGCGACAGTACCTCCGATACCACTCCAACTGCCTAATGGCAGAGATAAAGAAAAGCAGACGGCTCGCGCAGGCCGTCTGCTTTTTGCTGTCTGTTCGGTTTTACATCGTCTCAAAACCGACGATCACGCCGCCGCGCTCGGCATAGTAGCTGCAAAGACCACGGCAGGGACGGATCTCAATGTCTGCTTCAGGAAAGTGCCCGCGCAGCGAAACGGCGAGCGCCCCAGCCGCCTCTGGATTTTCGGCGTGGTGAATGCGCACCTTGCCGCCGTGGTAGTCAGCTTCCAGAAGCTTCTGTACCATCGCCGCGCACGTCTTTTTTTCGCCGCGGCATTTTTCAACGGGCTGGATCGTGCCCTCAAGACTTGCAGTGGCGAGGATGTGAATGCCGAGAATGCCGATGGCGCCCGCGGCGATTTTGCTGACGCGGCCGTTTTGCGCCAGATTGTGCAGGGACTTAAGACTGAAGAAGAGGTGCGTGGTGGCAAGATATTCCTGTGCCTTTTCGCAGACCACATCGAAGGGGAGGCCCTTGGCGTGCAGCTCTGCGAGCTTCTCTGCGAGCAACTGCATCTCCGGTCCCGTGCTCAGCGTGTCAAAGATGTGAATTTTGACCTCGGGATGCGACTGGAGATACACGTCGCGCGCGGCCATGGCCGAGGCACAGGTGCCGGACAGGCTGCTTGTGATGGTAATGACGAAAATCTCATCCGCGCCCTCGAACGCCTTGAGCCAGCCATCGAGGCTGGGGCAGGCCGTGCCGGATTTGCCGTTGTGGGCCGCGAGATAGTCGAGCAGCTCGTGCGTGTCGAGCGTTTCATCGTCCACGAAGTCGCGCTCGCCGGCGCGGATGGTCATGGGCACGCTCTGATAGGTTACGCCCTCCAGCATCGTGAGGTTGGCAGAGGAGTCGGCGATCAGTTTCATCATGGGGAAGCCTCCAAAAAAATAATCGGTTATTCAAAAACCTGTTGTCAGGTGAAATTATCTTTGACTACAATACAACGATTTCCAATAACTGTCAATCGGTTTTTGAAAAACTTATTGACATTTTTTTAACCAAAGTTTAAGATGATGAAAACGCAGTTTGAACGGAGGAGCAGCTATGGACGAAAATATGCGCAGCCGTCTGGCGGAGTCTGTCCGAAGCTTTCATATCCCGCGGCTCGGGGAGATCCCCGACGTGGGGCTGTATCTCGAACAGGTGACGCGTTATGTCAATCAATCCATCACGGGATGCGGGCTCAGTCCCATCACGGCCTCGATGGTCAGCAATTATGTTAAGCAGAAGATCATCCCCGGGCCAGAGAAAAAGGCCTACGGCGCGGAGAGCATTGCGTACCTCATCTTTGTCTCGTGCATCAAGAGCGTCGTCGCGATGGACGACATCCGCGCGCTGATCGGCATTCAGCACGAGACCTACGATCTGCCGACCGCTTATCACTACTTCTGCGAGGAATTTGAAAATCTCATCCGCTATGTCTTCGGCGCGAGCGACCATCTTGCAAGCGTCGGACAGGACGAGTCGGATGAAAAGGAACTGCTGCGCTCGGCACTTTTAAGCGTGACGCATAAGCTCTATCTCGATGCCTATCTGCGGCTGCTGAGGCAAGACGCGGAGCGCGCACAAAAGGAAACAGAGGAAGCGCAATGACCGTTGAACAGTTTGTCATGGCCTACGGCGCGGAGCAGGACCGTCTGCGCGCCCTGCTGCCGGAGGGCTTTGCCTCGCTGCGGCCGGTGCTGCGCATCAACGCGGAGGTGCGCGACGGCAAAACGGGGGCTCTCGAGTTCAACACTGCCGCGGAAAAAGCCGACAATCGCGGCTGGGTCAACATCGGCCGCTGGGACGATGTTCCCTTTACGAAGGACGGCAAAAAGACGACCTTCACGCTGCCGGAGCTGACGATCTCGTTCACCGGCGTCGGCATCGAGGGCGGCTGCCCTGCGGAAAAGGACAACGTAGGCTGCTATTACTTGAAAGACGGTACGTTTACGCTCGTGCCCGCGGAGAAGATCACAGCAAACAAGGAATTCTGCGACTGTGAATTCGCCTGGCGCTTTGCAGGCGGCGCGCACGGTGTCAGCCTTGGCAAAACGCTGCCCGCCATCCCCGAAGAGGAGACGATGCACTATGAAAAGGCGGCTTTCACGGTCGAAAATGCCGCCGTCATCCCCTGCACGCAGGTGTTGGGGGCCTATCAGGTGACGTTCGAGCGCTGATTTTTGAAAAGGGCTTGCATTTTTGCCCGCGCTTTGCTATACTGCGCAATCGGGAATGAGGTTCTCCCACGGCACTGCCGAAACCGCTTTTTTGAGCTGATGACTTCTGTGATTTTGAACGGTCACAGGGGGCATCAGCTTTTTTTGTGTCCGGAGGAGGAAATTTATGTTAACTTCACTCGCACTCGTCTTTTTGGTTGGCCTTGCGCTGGCCGCGCTGTGTCAGAAGCTGAAGCTGCCACGCATCATCGGCATGCTGGCGACGGGCATCCTGCTGGGGCCGTGCGTGCTCAACGTGCTGGACGGCTCGATTTTGTCGATCTCAGCCGACCTGCGCAAGCTCGCGCTCGTTATTATCCTGCTCAAGGCGGGACTGTCGCTCGATTTGGGCGACCTCAAAAAGGTCGGCCGTCCGGCAATCCTGATGTCGTGCCTGCCCGCAACGTGCGAGATCATCGGCTATGTGCTGCTCGCGCCGTGCTTCCTCGGCATCACGCGCGTGGAGGCGGCTGTCATGGGCGCGGTGCTCGCGGCGGTGTCGCCCGCGGTCGTCGTGCCGCGCATGGTGCAGCTGATGGAAAGCGGCCGCGGAACGGACAAGAGCATCCCGCAGATGATCCTGGCCGGCGCATCGTGCGACGATATCTTCGTCATTGTGCTGTTTACAACGTTTCTGCACACGGCGCAGGGCGGCAGCGCCAACGCCGCGGACTTTTTGAGCATCCCTGCGTCGATCGTGCTCGGCGTTGCGCTGGGTGCGCTTGTCGGGTGGTTGCTCAGCCGCTTTTTCGAGACTGCCTATGCCCGATCGCACTGCATCCGCAACAGCATGAAGGTCATCATCGTGCTGGGGGTCTCGCTGCTGCTCGTCGCGGCGGAGGGCTGGCTCGAGGGCATCGTGCCGGTGTCGGGCCTGCTCGCGGTCGTCAGCATGGCGTGCTTACTTAAGATGAAGTGCACGCCGTTCGTTGCCAAGCGGCTCTCTGAAAAATTCGGCAAGCTCTGGCTGGCGGCGGAGGTCATTTTGTTCGTCCTCGTCGGAGCGGCGGTCGATATCCGCTATATGGTGGGCGTGGGCCTTGCGGCGGTCGGCATGATCTTCTCGGCGCTCATTTTCCGCGCCGTGGGTGTGTGCCTTTGCCTTGTCAGAACGCCGCTCACGGCGAAAGAGAGGCTTTACTGCGTGTTTGCCTATCTTCCCAAGGCGACGGTGCAGGCGGCCATCGGCTCGGTGCCGCTTGCGGCGGGGCTGCCCTGCGGCAGCATCGTGCTGTCAGTCGCGGTGCTCGGCATCGTCATCACCGCGCCGCTCGGGGCGTTTTTGATGGACACGAGCGCGCCGAAGCTGCTGAGTAAAGCGGAGGAATAAAGAAAAGGACTTGGACGCTTTCGTCCAAGTCCTTTTCTGTTTTTATCAAGTGCTCACACGTCGAGCGCCATATTTGTGCGCTCCATTACCACCACAAGGATGGGAATGAGGATGAGCTGCAAGATGATGCCGGGGATGGCCGTCGTCACCGCGCCGGAGAGGAAGAGGGCGAGGCTGAACTCCGTGCCCTGAAGGCCCGCGAGCAGAAACTTCACAAGCCCCCACACAAGGCGGCCCGCGACCATCGCGGAGATGAGCGAGGCATAGATGCGCCAGCCTGTTTTCGGCAGCTTGCGGTACAGAAGACCGGCGATGGCGCCGTAGGTCGCCATTTCAAACGCCATGGGGATGGCGACCCAGATCGGAGGCATACCGAACATCGAGCGCAGCAGCGGGGAGATAAAGCCGACCGCGAGTCCCCACGGCCAGCCGCACATGAAGCCGCACAGCAACGCGGGAATGTGCATGGGACAGAGCATGGAGCCGATCTCGGGGATCTGGCCGGTCAAAAACGGCAGGACCATCGCCAAGGCGAGGAAGAGCGCAGAATAGGTGAGTTTTCTCACCGGGGAAGCGGTACGGGCAGTTGCAGTGGCAGCGTTGTTCATGGTTTGTTCTCCATTCCTTCGAGCAGCGAACGGATGTGCGCCATGGCGTCGTCCAGAATGGCGGAGGACTTTTTGTCCACGCCCGCGACATACGTGCTGCATAGATTCATCGGGATGAGCACACGGTAGGCATTGCTTGACGCGACGGCGTTTGCCATGGCGGGGGAGATCTCGCCCATCAGCGCATCGGCGATCGCGATGCCGATGGGGCCGACGATGATCTGCGCGCTGCGGCAGGCCACGATGACGGGGTTTTCGCCCGTGGCCACGCGGTCAGCGCCCGCGCGGCGCATCACGTCGGAAGCGGCGCTGTTCGTACCGACCGCCATGATCTCGAGGTGCGGGAAGGACTTTTTGATGTTCTCGACCAAAGTTTTGCCGAGCTTTCCGCCCTGGCCGTCGATGACAAGGATCGTCACGGTGTTCTCTTCCTCTCTTGCGTCTTGTTTTCTGCGCGAAAACCCTTGAAAAGACAAAGAAAAGGCATCAATATTCCCCTTGCAGGGAGATTGATACCTTGGTGATACCTCGTTTGCTTTCAGGAAACGCGCGGAAGAAAAGTCAGCTTGTGCCAACGCTGCCGGCTTGTGCCGACGCAGAAATTTTATCAAAAAAGCGCAGGGCTGTCAATCCCTTGCCCCTTGCGAAAGGGGCGAAAAAGCGCTATGATAAACGAAACTTTTTGGTAAAGGAACCCCGCCGCTATGACGAATCTTACCGATATTCGCGACTTTCTGCGCGTCCACTGCGCGCGCTATCCAGAGCTGGCGCTTCAGGACGTCTTCAAGGCGCTCTATCAGAGCGCCTTTGGCTGCGAGCATCTGATCGCCGACCCGTCCGCCGCCGCAGACTACATCCGCGCCGAAGCGGCGCGAAGCGGTGACCGTATCTCCGAGCTCGTCGAGCTGCTCGGCGGCGACTACTGCCGTGTGCACCTCGGCATTTTGCAGGACGGCTTGAGCGCGGAGACGTTTGCGCGGCTCTTCGCCCTCTCTGCGCGGCACGAGGGGTGCGGGCGCGAAAAGCTCGAAGCGATGCTCACCGCCTTGCAGACAATGGCCGACGCGGGCGAGCTGCCGTTTTCTGCGCAGGAGACGGCGGAAGCTGTTGAAACATGGCGCAGGGACGGCTTTCCGCCGCTGCACCACTCCGAGATATTTCGGCAGAATTACGCGCCCGCGTACCGCGTCCTGCGGCGCGACTTCGCCCGCGCGCTGCCGCTGTTTGCGCGCATCGACCGCCTGACGGCGGAAAGAAGCCGCGTGCTCGTCGCCATCGAGGGCGGCAGCGCCAGCGGCAAGACGACGCTCGGCGAGCTGCTGCAAAATGTTTACGGCTGTCCTGTCTTCCACATGGACGACTTTTTCCTCCGGCCCGAGCAGCGCACGGAGGCGCGCTTCACGCAGCCCGGCGGCAACGTCGACCGCGAGCGCTTTTTGGAAGAGGTGCTCCTGCCGCTGCGCGAAGGAAAGCCCGTCGACTACCGCCGCTTCGACTGCGCGACGTTTACCATCGCCCCGCCGCAGCGGATTAAGGCGGGAACACTCAACATTGTCGAGGGCGCGTACTCCATGCACCCCGACCTTGCGCCGTACTACGATCTATCCGTTTTTCTGCCGATTTCGGCAGAAAAACAGCGCGAGCGCATCCTCAAACGGAATGCGCCCGCGCATGCAAAGCAGTTTTTCGACCGCTGGATCCCTTTCGAGCAGCGCTATTTCGACGCGCTCGATGTGCGGAACCGCTGCGATCTCATCCTTTCGGCGGACGATTAAATGAGCGTGCCGCTCGGCGCGATGCCGAGCACATATTCGACCGCAATCGCCACAAGAACGACCAGCAGCGAAATGATGAAGCCGTGGAGCATCGGCTTTGCGCCAGACTTGCACAGCGCCGCGAAGTTCGTATTGAGACCGATGGCGGCGAGCGCCGCGACCATCAGGAACTTGCTGATGCTCTTGAGCGCGGCGGCAAGTCCTGCCGGAATGACGCCGACGCTGCAAAGGATGGACATTGCCAGGAAGCCGAGGATGAACCACGGGAACACCGACTTCATATTGACCTTGACGCCATGGTCGCCGCTCTGCGCGGCGGCCTTTTTCTTCAAATGCACGCTGATGGCGGCAAAGACCAGCACCGTCGGGATGATGGCAAGCGTGCGCGTCAGCTTGACCATTGTGGCAAAGTCGCCCGCGGCCTCGCTGAAGGCGTAGCCTGTGGCGACGACGCTCGACGTATCGTTGACCGCCGTGCCGGCCCACAGGCCGAACGCCGCGTCGGAAAGGCCCATCGCGCGGCCAAGCAGCGGAAACACAACGACCATGATCGTATCAAAGAGGAATGTCGCCGACATGCCGTAGGCGATGTCCATGTCCGTTGCCTCGATGACCGGCGCGATGGCGGCGATGGCGCTGCCGCCGCAGATGCCCGTGCCCGCGTTGATGAGACTGCTCGTCTTCCAGTCAAGCCCCAGCGCCTTGCCGATCACATAGCCGAGGCCGAAGCACGTCGCCAGTGTGAAGAGCATGACGGTCAGCGAGAACTTACCGACCGTCAGCACGGTCGTGATGTTCAGGCTGGCGCCGAGCAGGATGATGGCGAATTTCAGAATTTTCTTCGAGGTGAATTTGATGCCGGGCTTCGTCTTGTCATTCGGCGCGTAAAAGCGGTTCACGATCATGCCGATGAACATCGCGATGACCGACGCGCCGATCAGGTGCAGCCCCACGGATTCCTCCAGCTGCTCTAAAAACTTGGCCACCACGGCGATGACGAGCGCGATGGCGCAGCCGGGCAGCATTTTTTTCACGGTTTCGATGAATTTCATGTAGTTTCTCTCTCCTCCAAAGCATATTGCCGCTGTATTATATCACCGACCCATGATATAATAAAATTATAAATTAGAATATATCGATTCCTGCTTGTTATTGATAAAGGAGAGAGAATATGGACCAGCGGCTTGAGACCTTTTTGACCGTGTGCGCCACGATGAACTATCGCAAAGCGGCGGAGCAGCTGCATTTGACGCAGCCCGCCGTGACGAAACAGATCCAGGCGCTCGAAGCGCTGTACGGCGTGCGCCTTTTTACCTACGACAGCCGAAAGCTCAGAAAAACGGCGCAGGGCGAAACGCTTGAGATCTACGCCATCAGCCAGCGCTATCAGGACGAGGAGCTGCGCCGCGCGCTCAAACGGCAGGAGAAGACGAGCCTTCGCATCGGCGCGACGAAGTCCATCGGCGACTATATCCTGCTGCCGCAGATCATCCGCTTTTTGAAAGAACCGGACAACGAGCTCTTTTTTACCGTCGACAATACGGCACACCTGCTCGCCCAGCTCGAGGGCGGTGAGCTTGACTTCGTCGTGCTCGAGGGCATTTTCGACAAGAGCCGGTACGAGAGCTTTCTGCTGCGCAACGAGCCCTACATCGGCATCTGCGCGAAAGATCACCCGTTTTCGGGCTGTGAGGTGCCGATGGATGAGCTCTTTTCCGAGCGGCTCATCCTGCGCGAGCCTGGCTCCGGTACGCGAAAGATTTTAGAGCGAGAGCTCATGCAGTGCGGCTACACGGTCGAGGCGTTCCGCGCGAACGTCTGCATCAGCAGCTTCAAGCTCATCCGGCATCTGGTGAGCGAGGGCTGCGGCGTGAGCTTCCTCTACGAGGCCGTCGTCAAGAATGATGCGCAGTTCGGGCATTTTTCCTGCCCGCCGCTCACGGGCGTGCACGAGCTGAACGTCGTGTGCCTCAAAAACACCAATGTGCCCGCGCTTGCGCGGCGGTTCCTTGATCTGTAAATTTGGACAATTCTGCCGATCTGCGCAAAAATGCGGGGAATTGAGCGATATGACTGCGGTTTATGGAATCAGTCAATGGAAAAATCCAACATTTTCCTGTAAAATAGAGCTTGGATAAGATAGGTGATGATCGCCGCGCGATATTTTTGCTGCGCGGCGGCAAGCACGCGGTACGCCGCGAAAAAGGAGAGCAGGAACATGAGCGATATCAACGGCAGCAAGCCCACGAATTTCCCTCTCGACGAGAGTAAACTGGATTTCAAAATACCCCGCACGGACGCTCCGCGCGAAAACGTCCTCAAGCTCGGCAGTATGATCACGAACCGCATCGGCCTCAAGGCCACGGCGGACGACCCCGAGTACTGGGGCCTTGCCGGCGTGATGACCGACGAGATGGTCGACGTCGCGCTCAAAATGGGCGTGCGCAAGCCCAAGACGACCGAGCAGTTGATGAAGCTCACCAAAATGGAGCGCGAGCCGCTCGAAAAGCTCCTGACGGAGATGGCATGGACGGGCATCATCGAGTACAACTGGGAGAATCTGGACGGCAAGAACCCCAAGCATGAAAAGCGTTGGGTGCTGCCGCTGTTCGTCCCCGGCAGCGCGGAATTTCTGAACATGCGCAAAAGCCAGATCGACGAGCATCCCGAGGTCGCGGCGTTCTTTGAGCGCATGACGATGCTCCCGCTCGAAAAGATCACGCCCATGGTGCCGCCGGGAGGCGCAGGCATCGGCATGCACGTCATCCCTGTGGAAAAGGCCATCGAGACGGAGAACGAGTCCGTTGACTTAGAGCACATCTCCTACTGGCTCAGCAAGTACGAGGGCAAGTACGCCAAGAGCATGTGCTCCTGCCGCGCTAGCCGCGCCAAGCTCGGCGAGGGCTGCGGCGATGATGCCGAAAGCTGGTGCATCGGTGTGGGCGACATGGCCGACTACATCGTCGAAACACAGCGCGGCGAATACATCACGAAGGACGAAGCGCTCGAAATTTTCAAAAAGGCCGAGGACAACGGCTTTGTCCACCAGATCACGAATATCGACGGCGAGCAGAAAATTTTCGGCATCTGCAACTGCAACGTCAATGTCTGCAACGCGCTGCGCACATCGCAGATGTTCAACACGCCGAACCTGTCGCGCAGCGCCTATGTCGCGAGCGTCGAGAGCGAGAGCTGCGTCGCCTGCGGCCGCTGCGTCGAAAACTGCCCCGCGGGCGCGGTCAAGCTGGGACAGAAGCTCTGCACGAAGGACGGCTACATCGAATATCCCCGTCAGGAATTACCCGACGATGTCAAGTGGGGGCCGGAAAAGTGGAGCGTCGACTACCGCGACAGGAACCGCATCAACTGCTACGATACCGGTACCTCGCCGTGCAAGACGGCCTGCCCGGCGCACATCGCGGTGCAGGGCTATCTGAAGCTTGCCGCGCAGGGCAAGTACCGCGAAGCCTTGCAGCTCATCAAGCGCGAAAATCCGTTCCCCGCGGTCTGCGGCCGCATCTGCAACCGCCGCTGCGAGGATGCCTGCACGCGCGGTACGGTCGATCAGGCCGTCGCCATCGACGAGGTCAAGCGCTTCATCGCCCAGCAGGACTTAAATGCGGAAACGCGCTTTGTGCCCGAAAAGGTCATTCCGAAGGTCGACGGCGAATTTTCCGAGAAGATCGCCGTCATCGGCGGCGGCCCCGCGGGCCTGTCGTGCGCATACTACCTCGCTGAAAAGGGCTACCGCCCGACGGTGTTTGAAAGGGAAGCGCGTCCCGGCGGCATGCTGATGAACGGCATTCCGAGCTTCCGCCTTGAAAAAGACGTGGTGGAGGCAGAAATCGACATCCTGCGTGAACTCGGTGTCGAGTTCCGCTGCGGCGTGGAGGTCGGAAAAGACGTGACCATCGCGCAGCTGCGCGAGCAGGGCTATCAGAGCTTCTACGTGGCCATCGGCCTCCAGTCCGGCGGCAAGCTGAACATCCCCGGCGGCGACGCGGACGGCGTCATGGCGGGTATCGACTTTATGCGGCAGGTCAACCTGCATGAAAAGAAGACGCTTTCCGGTAAGGTCGTCGTCATCGGCGGCGGCAACATCGGCGCGGACGTTGCGCGCACGGCGGTGCGCTGCGGCGCGGAGAGCGTTGACCTCTACTGCTTAGAGGCTTACGACGATATGCCGATGGGCGAGGAAGACCGCAGCGAGTGCGAGCGCGACGGCATCACCGTCCACGCCGGCTGGGGCCAGACCGAGATCGTGGTGGAGGACGGCAAGTGCGCGGGCATCAGGTTCCGCAAGTGCACGCGCGTCAAGAACGACGAGGGCCGCTTCGCACCTGAGTTTGACGACAGTGTGAGCGAGCAGGCCGAGTGCACGACGGTTCTCTACTGCATCGGCCAGAAGGTCGACTGGCGCGAGCTGCTCACCGGCACTGCCGTCGAATTCAACCCCAACGGCACGGTCAAGGCCGACCCCGTCACGTATCAGACGGCGGAAAAGGATATCTTCGTCGGCGGCGACGCTTATACGGGTCAGAAATTTGCCATCGACGCCATCGCCGCGGGCAAGGAGGGCGCGATCTCGCTGCATCGCTTTGTCCAGCACGCGACGTTGACGGTCGGCCGCAACCGCCGCCAGTTCATTGAGCTCGACAAGGAGAACGCTCTGATCCCCGTCAATTACGACACAACGCCGCGCCAGCGCATCGGCTATAACGAGGCGCTGCGCAGGACGTTTAGCGACGAGCGCGTCGCGTTTACCGAAGAGCAGATCAAAAAGGAGACCGCGCGTTGCCTTAGCTGCGGCGCGAGCATCGTGGACCCGAACAAGTGCATCGGCTGCGGCGTCTGCACGACGAAGTGCGCGTTCGACGCCATCCACCTGCACCGCGAGAGACCGGAGTGCAGCAAGATGTACGCCTGTGAGGACAAGATGAAGGCCATCCTGCCGTACATGATCAAGCGTGAGTTCAAGATCAAGCGTGCGGCGAGAAAGAGTAAGTAATGCACGAGCTGGGCATTGTCTTCCACGTCATCAAGAGCGTGGAAAAGATCGGAGAGGAAAACGGCCTGACGAACGTCGCGTCCGTGACGCTCGAGCTCGGCGAGGTGTCCGGTGCGATCCCGCACGAACTCGAAAGCTGCTGGAACTGGGCAGTCAAGAAGACCGAGCTTTTACCGGAGGCCGCGCTCAAGATCGAGACCATCCCCGCCGTTACGTACTGCGAGGGCTGCGGGCGCGACTATCCCACCGTGCAGTTTGGCCGCACCTGCCCGCACTGCGGCAGCGAAAAAACGTGGCTCAAGCAGGGCAGCGAGATCAACTTAAAGGAGATTGAGGCGATATGACAGAACCCTATAAGATCATCGAGGTGAAAGAGAGCGTCTTCGCCGACAACGACCGCGAGGCCGCACGCCTTCGCACGCAGCTCAAGCAGGACAGAACGTTTCTGCTGAACCTGATGTCCTCGCCGGGCAGCGGCAAGACGACGACGCTGCTGCGCGCGCTTGAAGCGCTCAAGGATGAGCTGCGCATCGGCGTGATGGAGGCAGACATCGACTCCGACGTGGACGCGAAGACTATCGCGGACGCGGGCGTCAAGTCCATCCAGCTCCACACGGGCGGCATGTGCCACCTCGATGCAAGCATGACGGAGCAGGGCCTCAAGGAGATCGGCACGAAGGACTTGGACCTCGTCGTGCTCGAAAACGTCGGCAACCTCGTCTGCCCCGCGGAGTTCGACACGGGCGCGGTCAAAAACGCGATGATCCTCTCCGTGCCGGAGGGGCACGACAAGCCGCTCAAGTACCCGCTCATCTTCACTGTGTGCGACGCGCTCATCATCAATAAGATCGACGTGCTGCCGTATTTCGACTTCGACATGGAAAAGGTCGTCGAATACGCGCACATGCGCAACCCGAAGCTCAAGATATTCCCCCTCTCCGCCAAAACCAGCGAGGGCGTGGACGCTTGGTGTAATTGGCTGCGCGAGCAGGTGCGCGCTTGGAACGGGTGAGAAAAGGGAAAGAGATGTACCGCAAGGTACATCTCTTTTTTTGTTATGCGTCCAGCCGAAAGACCGACGGGTAAATTTGTCCGTCCCTGAATTCGAGTACGCCGTAGGTCGGGCGGCGGGGATCGCCAATCGAACCGGGATTCATCATCATCGGCCGCGACGCCGCGTCCACGAGCGGCACGTGCGTGTGGCCGAAGAGCAGAATGTCGGCGTTCATCTCGAGCGCGCGGTACTGCGCGCGGAGAAGTCCGGTCTTCACCCCTAACGTGTGCCCGTGCGCGATGAGCACGCGGTGATCGTCCAGAATCAGCACGCGCTCAAGCGCTTCAAAGCGCCCGAAGTCGCAGTTGCCGGGGACCTGCTCGAGCGGCAGGCTGGGGAAAAGTTCACGCAGCTCCTCGACATCGCGCCAGCCGTCGCCAAGATGGATGATGCCCTGCGGCTTTACGAGCTCCACCGCGCGCACCATGTTGTCGACATTGCCGTGCGAGTCGGATAGTACCAAGTATTTCATAGCGCTCACAGGAACTTGTCGAGCTCGCGCTCGACCTCATCCATCTTCTTGATCTGCGGCTTGTCGATGCGATAGCCGCCCTTGACGACCATGTCGAGCTCACGCAGCGCGCTCAAATTCCGGAGCGGATCGTTTGTGCAGACGATCAGGTCGGCCTGCTTGTCCGCCTCAATGCTGCCGGTCAGATCACCGATGCCCGCGAGCCGGGCATTGAGTTTCGTCGCGCTGTAGAGCGCGAACGCGGGCGTCACGCCGCAGTATTTGACGAAATAGTGCAGCTCGCGCCACATGTCGTAATGTGTGATGTACGGGCAGCCGACGTCCGTGCCGAGACCGACTGGCACGCCCGCGGCGAGGTTTGCCTTTGCGAGCGCGACGATGCCGTCGAAGACGATCTTGCCGTTTTCCTGCTGCTCATACGTCGCGTGCGAAATGCTGCGGTCGAAGAGCGCGTAGGGCAGGGCGGGGGAAATGGTCGAAATTTGGAACGCCTTGCGCTGCTTGAAGAGCGTGATCATTTCATCGCTTGGTTGCGCGCCATGCTCGATGGAGTCGACGCCGTTTTGCAGCGCGACCATCACGCCCTCAGGGCTCTCAACGTGCGCCGCGACGATCATGCCGAGCGAATGTGCCTTGTCGCACGCGGCCTTGACAAGCTCGGGCTGCATGCGCAGCACACCCGGCTCGCCCACGACTTCGGCGTCCAGCACGCCGCCGGTGATCATCAGCTTGATGAGGTCGGGCTTTTCGGCGGCGATCTTTTCGACGAGCGCCGCGGCCTCTTCGGCGGAGTGCGCCTCGTAGGCGAGCGAACCCGCCATGTGCCCGCCGGGGACGGAAATGCCTTGATTGGCAGCGAGAATCCGGGGACCGACCCGGCATCCTGCGGCAATTTCGTCGCGCAGCCGCGTGTCGAAGCTGCCGAGACCGCCCACGGTGCGGATGGTCGTCACGCCGCTGAGCAGCTCCAGCTTTGCAAAGCCAGCCACCATGCGGTAGGCGACGGCGCGCGTCAGCCCGCTTGCCATGATTTTTTTGACGAGCGCTTCATTGTCGCGCTGCTTTTTCTGCGGCTTGCCGTTGCCTGCCAGATGCACGTGCATGTTAATCAGACCCGGCATCAGATACCGGTTTTGAAGATCGATCACCGTATAGCCGTTCAGGTCCGCGTCATCCTGTACGATGGCAGTAATTATTTCGCCGTCTGTCAGAACCGTTTTCCCGCGCTGCGGCTGCATGTCCTTCGAGCCGTCGAGAATCACGCCGTTTGTGAGTGCATATTTCATCGCTGTCACCTGCTTTTCAAATCTATGAGACCATTCTATCACAGCTTCGCGCGTTTTCGGCAATTTTTTGCGATGCAAAAGCATAGCAAAATAAGAAATGTGCCATTTCCTCGCCCTTGCGGGCAACCGGAAATCCTGCGACAAAAAACGGTTGC
>ERZ780177.1768-NODE-1768-length-19461-cov-5.396733_pt1 | contig 19461 bp, 18 predicted proteins | sample MGYA00510973_ERZ780177 | MGnify/ENA primary metagenome ERZ780177 (study PRJEB29588, sample SAMEA2144396) | human gut metagenome | biome: human gut; feature: human-associated habitat; material: faeces | place: Denmark | collected 2008/2010 ...
TCGAGCCATTCTTCCGTGTGGATAAATCCAGAAGCCGGGAGCTGGGTGGCGTAGGGCTAGGTCTTGCTTTTGTCCGTGAAATCGTTAGAGTACATGATGGCAGTATTTGTATCAAATCAGGCAAGACTGGGGGAACGATTTTCGAGGTGACTTTTGCACAGCATTCAATGTAGCGTTCCATTTTACACATTTGTCAACGCTATTAAAAAAGATTTGCTAAATGAGAAAAATAGAATAATTTGAAAAAAAATAACAGTACAACCGTATTTAGAGCATTTCTAAAATCTCTATTCCCTTGAAAATACCAACTCCGGATGATATCCTAAAATCAAAGAGATTCACCTGCGAGCTTTATGCCTGTGTGTGCTTGACACATCCCAATATGCGCAAGAATATCCCGGAAATGAGGAATGATAAATAATATGAAGAAATCCCCCAAAACCCAAAGAACCCCAATAATAACGCTCTGCATACTAACACTGACAGCAGCAGTAATAATAACAGCAGTAGCAATAACCGCATCCCTATCTGATTCCACCAGACATCCCGCAGAATCAGACGCATGGTCTGCAACTGAGAGCACTGATATTACAGAAGCTGCAACATCCGTGGCTGTAAGCGATGTGACGCATTCGGTTCCGCCAGGAAAATCCACGGCAGACACAGGTGTAACAACAGACACGATATCTCTTGGTGATATAGACAACAATGGAATGCAGGACGCAATAATTGCTGAAGGGGTAGCGGCAAAAGGACCGCTCTGGGAAGATGAATATAACCTTCGCTGGACACTTATGCTTAATGATGCTCCGGTTTATATTGGATATAACCGGCTGATGTGCAGCTTTAAGGCAGAATGTATTGATATTGATGATGACGGGGAAAACGAGATATTTATCATGGTCTCACCGCGTGTTAATTCTATGCCGTTAGAGGAGTATGTTGTCCTGAAAAAGGAAGCAGCCGGTGAAGGTGATGAATGGAAAGAGCTTCAGAATACAAGCGCAGACGGAACGAACGCATTTCCGATTCGCGGATATGCAGGGAAGGAGAGTCCTGCAATAATTGATATTATTTGTGAGGGCTTTGATAATGTTGAAGTTATCAGGGCTGATACAACAAGACATTATCAGGAGATACTTGATAAATACAAAGATAATAAAGGATTTGAATTGATGTATAAGTATGCGGATGCAGTACTGAATGGTGAAAAGTACAGTCCGGGTGAGCAGGTTGCACAGACAACTCCGTGGGGAATACACAAACTGCGTACAGATAATATCGACGGACATGCATGCATTGTCGCGACTCACGGTTTTGGCAGCATTGAGGGCGGCAGGTATGATGACTTCGGCAACATAGATATTTATTTTAACTATGATGCCGAAGGCAGGATACATGTTCTTAAGATGTCAATGCGGCCGTACGATGGCGTTGACGTAGAATGACATAATATAATATTTAGAAGTTGCTGCCATTCCAGCCCCAGTTGGAAACAGCCTGATATTTTACATATATACGGTCCGGTGCAATTCCGAGAACATCATTGAAAATGTCGCATATCTGGGCTGTAAGCTTTTCAAATGCAGAAGGATTCTCACTTCCGTATACGCTTACTTCAACCATTGCCATAGGCTCAGCGTTGCTTCCGCGGAAATACAGCCTGTATTCAGGCTCAAAGCCGAGCATCAGCCAGCTTTCGGATTTGCCGGGAATGGTCTGGATAGCCTTGCCGAGGCGTGATTTGATTTCGTTTTCCTGTTCAGCAGTGACGGGAGTACTTATTTTTGAATTGATAAATGGCATAAAATCCTCATTTCTGCACATACGTGCGTAGTTTTTATATTTATATATTTATAAGCATACCATAACATTTATATAGTAATCCAGTGAAAAACGCCTCAGATATGAGTATTTAAAAGCAGAGCTTAAAAAGTACTGTGACTTTCACTGATTTTGTGACGTTCAACATAACCTGTAAGAATCAGTGTGAGTGCGCCGTCACCGGTTACATTGCAGGCAGTTCCGAAGCTGTCCTGAAGTGCAAAGATAGTAAGCATGAGTGCAGTCCCGACATCTGTGAAGCCAAGGACACCGGTTATAAGTCCGAGTGATGCCATTACAGTGCCGCCCGGAACACCCGGAGCTCCGATTGCAAATATACCAAGCAGTACACAGAAAAGAATCATCGTTCCTGCTGACGGAATAGAGCCATACAGAATCTTTGATACAGTCATGCAGAAGAACACTTCTGTGAGAACCGAACCGCAAAGATGTATGTTTGAGAATAAAGGTATTCCAAAAGAGACCATATCCTTACGAAGCGGTTCAGCCCTGCCAGCACACTGAAGAGCAACAGCCAGAGTGGCAGCGGATGACATTGTACCAATTGCTGTAAGGTATGCGGGGCCGTAGTGGCGTATTATGTCAAGCGGATTTTTCTTAGAATAGATACCTGCAATTGTATAGAGAAGAGCCATCCAGATATAATGTCCTGCCAGTACGATAATTACAATCTTGATAAATACAGGAAGCTGTCTTGTAATTGACCCTTCATATGAAAGCCCACAGAAAGTGAGTCCTATGAAAAACGGGAGAATAGGAATCATTATCTTTGAAACAATCTGAAGAACAATCTTCTGAAATTCCTCAAGAATATTAGCTATTAATTCTGCTTTTGTCCATGCAGCTCCGAGACCGATCATTACTGAGAATACGAGAGCACTCATTACGGGCATTATCTGAGGTATTGATAATTCAAATACGGCTTCCGGAAGCTCCTTTAAGCCGTCAACGATAGGCGTGATTGAAAGGTGCGGAATCAGAATATAGCCAGCACCTGTTGAAAAAAGTGCTGCACCCACGGATGATGCATATGCAATACATACAGCGATTATCAGGAGCTTTGAAGCATTTTTGCCCATCTGTGTAATAGACGGGGCGATAAATGCTATGATTATCAGTGGAATACAGAAGTTAATAATCTGATTCAGTATAAATTTTAACGTGACAACTATATTGAGTACTGATGCTGCGATTACGGATCCGTCCGTTGAGCCAAGAATCTGACCGAGCAGGATGCCGGTAATAACGGCCGCAAGCAGCTTAACAGGCAGGCTTGTCATAAAAGAATTTTTCTTCATGTGATATCTCTCCATTTTAATGTGAATATTTTAGTGTAAATTGCTCTTACAGCACCATTTGCATGATGCAAAGCGGCAGTTATTAGATTATAATATAGATATGCAAAAACCTCAAGGTCACAGTGATGACAATATATGTATTAAACGGAGGCAGTTATGACAGACACTGGGATATCAGGATCAGAAGCTAAGCTTACGATGGCAGAATCGGTAAGTATGATAATGGGAAACAGCATAGGAACGGGGATTATAGCTGTGCCGTATCTGGCGACTAAGAACAGCCTTCTGGATGTTGTATGGATGGTTCTTATTGCATATGCGGTAAATGTAATCCTTCACCTTATAATAGCAGAGCTGTCGCTTAATAACGGCGGCGTACAGCTTGTTAAGAGCTTTGAAGGAGAACTTTTTCACGGTAAGATGAAAAAGGTGTTCAGCTGGATAGTATTTGTGGTGTACGGGCTTGCTATCATGACGGGAATAAGCGGCAATATAAATGGCGGCGCACAGATATTTGTAAACTGGTTCAATACGCCTTTGGAATTGGCACAGATACTGTATTATGTGATTGCAGGTGTGGTTGTGTTTATTGGCATGAAGGCTGTGGGAATAGCACAAAAATATGCAATTATGGTGCTTTTTGGAATAGTGGGAATAATGACGGCAGCAACCTTCATGCATCCGCTTAACAGTCTGTACAGGGCAGAATTTCACTGGAACAACCTGATTGCGCTTTACAGTATGGTCGTATTCGCAACATCGGCCAACCAGGCTGTAATACAGGTCGTGAAGGGGCTTGGTGGAGATGCGCCGCGCATAAGGAAATCCATATTCGTAGGATTTGCCCTGTCGTCACTTTTTGTACTTGTTGTGACGGCGACAGTACTGCTCGGAACAAAAGGAAGCCCGGATAAGGAGCTTGCTTATATGCAGCTTGGAGAAAGCATAGGGTCATGGGCTGTTGTGCTTGCGGGAATATTTTCATTATTTGCACTGCTTACAACATTCTGGTCCAATACGCTTGCACTCAGGGATGTAGTGCATGAGCAGACTGGCATTGGCAACAGATTAAGCTGGGTTCTTGCAACGCTGCCATGTATTCTGTTTGCAATATTTGGTGTGAACAGTTTTATCATTCTTACAAGAATAATGAGCGGAGTAGTTGTCCTTGTAAGTATAATGCTTGTTATTACATACGGCAAATCACGCAGAAGGGCAGGAAGCAGTCCTATATGCGGTGTGATAGGAACAAAGCCGTTTCAGATACTTATGGTAATATCAACAATAATATCAGCAGTCGGAGCCTTGATTCCGCTCAGCTAGGTCAGCTGGGAATTAATGTTTTGTGCCTGTAGAATGGAGGATTAGTATGTTTTCATCTGAACAATTCAGACAGGATAATGAGGATACGTTCAGCCTTGAGATTCCTGCTGACAGGGATTACAGGATACTGCAGCTTACAGACCTGCATCTGGGATATGGAATATTCTCGGGCAGAAAAGACCGAATGGCACAGGATGCTGTGCGCACTGTAATTAAAAAAGCACGCCCTGATCTGATTGTGCTTACGGGGGATTCTATATTTCCGTTTTTCCCAAAAAGCGGAACAATGAACAACCGCCGTGAGGCAGAGCGTTTCATTAAGTTCATGGACGGATTTGAAGTCCCGTATACTATGGTATTCGGCAATCATGACTGTGAGATGGGGGCGGTGTGCGGCAAGGATGAGCTTGCTGATATATTTATGAAGGGCAGATACTGCATTTTCTCCAAAGGAATTGCGGACATATCAGGAACGGGAAACTTCATCATTAATCTTACCGATGGCTTCGGAAATGCCCGCATGCCGCTTGTTATGCTTGATTCCAACATGTATGGTGACGGATGGTTCTTCAGTGGCTTTGACTGCATACATGATGACCAGACAAAGTGGTGTATGGACAGACTGGATGAATTCAAGGCAGTTAATAAGAATATAAGAGCCATGGCTTTTTTTCATATGCCTCCACGCGAATTCAAGGAAGCTTACGAGAAGATGAAGCTTGGGGACAGGAGTGTTATATACTGCCATGGGAGCATCGGAGAAAAGGACGGGTATTTTGGAATATCCAACAGAGAAGGACATTTTTTTGAAGAGGCGGTAAAGAATGGCGTGATAAAATGGATGTTCTGCGGCCATGACCATCTTAATACGCTGTCACTGATATATAAGGGGATACAGCTTACGTACGGCATGTCGATTGACTGTCTGGGATATAGAGGTATAGACAGGCAGCATGTACAGAGAGGAGGAACGCTGATTACTTTGAAGTGTGATGGAACGGTTGATATAAATATGGTTCCGCTTACATCAGTGGTTTCAACACGTGTGCGTGGTAAAAAGTGATAAATTAAGGCGCAGATTAAGACTCAGATTGTGGATTAATATACAAAAATAAATTCTTTTGGTGTATAATGTAATTTGTATAATATTAATCGGACCGATGTATACCATTTTGTACACCGGCAGAATAAGAATAGGAGAGAAGAAATGAATTTAAGGGATCAGATAAGCCGCGGCGAGGCGGTGTTGTGGAATGGCAAGAAGTCAGTGAAAGTGTCGGTGCTGGAGGCAATATTTAATCCAATGCTTCCTTTTGCATTAATCTGGCTTGCATTTGATGCAGGATTTATAGGATTGTCAGCTTTTGGCGGAGGATTCGGTGACTCAATGGCATTTATATTGGTGCCGTTTTTCCTTCTGCATCTCATGCCTGTATGGCTTTATATTGGAGGTGTGATAACTTCTGCAATGAAAGCTAAGAATACGGAATATCTGATTACTGATAAGGGAATATACATACAGACCGGCATAATATCAAAGAGAGTTGAGATGAAGCCATTTACGGATTTGTCACATGTTTCACTCAACCTTGGCGTGTTTGACAGAATATGCCATACAGGGGATGTCGTAAGTGAGTGCCATGGACATGCGGGCATGAATATAGCCAACATAGAAGAATATGAAAAAGTATTCCAGCTTGTCCGTGAACTTCAGGAGAATATCTATTCAGACACGATGTATCCGAATGACCTGCGTCCTGCAGAGAACCATGGATATAACACAAAGTATGTGAGAAATCAGTAAAATATCAGGTGCATAAATGGTAATCTTTAATGTTTAACTTAAAGCAAAGCAGTCAATCAGGGATGCCGAAAAGATGTGTCAGGAGAAAAATTTTTAAAAAATTATATAAAGAGTAAAATGGGCTGTCGCATCAACGATTTTTAATCGTTAAAGCGACAGCCTCTTTAAGCTTAAATAGAGATAAATAATTACCAATTATCCGGAATATCATAGCCTTCAATCTCAATATAATTAGCATCTTCATCACATATTGCCATAAGTTTGGCAATCATTTTGAGCTTATTTTTCATGCCAAAGCTTCCGCCAACACAATATGGGGGCATCACGGATTGTAAAATATAACTATGTTATATGATATCATAAAACAAATATTCTACCAATACGCAGGGCGCCTGCTTTATGATGACGTAACTGTTAAATATATGGTATAATGGGCGTAAGAAAGCTGCAGGCATCGAAGACGGTGGGCTTTTGCCCAGGCATCATATAAAGAAAGGTTACAGTTATAACTATGTTATCAATGGACGCAAAATCAACCCTGAAACATTATTTTGGATATGATTCCTTCAGAGGCGGACAGGAGGAAGTGGTGAATGCAATTCTTGAAGGCCGTGATGTGCTCGCAATAATGCCGACAGGAGCAGGCAAGTCCATCTGCTATCAGATTCCTGCGCTGATGCTTGATGGAATAACCATTGTTGTGTCACCACTGATATCGCTTATGCAGGATCAGGTTAAGGCACTGAATAAGGCGGGAGTTCATGCGGCATATATTAACTCTTCACTTACGGAGAGCCAGATATCCAAAGCGCTTTTCCTCGCTTCCCAGGGAACATATAAGATAATATATGTTGCGCCGGAGAGGCTTGGCGGATATGAGTTCAATGCATTTGCAAGGAGTGCTCATATATCAATGGTGACGATTGATGAGGCACACTGTATATCACAGTGGGGACAGGATTTCAGGCCGGCATATCTTAAGATACTTGATTTTGTAAATGAATTGCCGAAGCGTCCTGTTGTCAGCGCATTTACAGCAACGGCGACAAAGGAAGTAAAGGATGACATTCTGTGCATACTTAATCTTAATGCTCCAAAAGTTGTCATAACAGGCTTTGACAGGCAGAATCTTTATTACAGAGTTGAACAGGTAAGGAAAAAGGATGCATTTATCGTTGATTATATAAAGGAACATCCGGACCAGAGCGGAATAATATACTGTGCTACAAGGAAGAACACGGATGCAGTATGTGAGCTTCTGAAGAGTGAAGGAATACGGGCTTCGGAATATCATGCCGGGCTTGGCACGGAGCAAAGAAAGAATAATCAGGATGATTTTATATATGACAGGGTTGATGTAATCGTTGCGACCAACGCATTCGGAATGGGTATAGACAAACCTGATGTGCGTTTTGTAATCCACTATAATATGCCGCAGAGTATGGAAAACTACTATCAGGAAGCCGGAAGAGCGGGAAGGGACGGAGAGCCTGCGGAGTGTATTCTTCTGTTTTCACCGCAGGATGTCGTAATAAACAGGATGCTTCTTGATAGTAAGGATTTCAGCGATACGGATATTGAAGACATTGAACTGATAAAGCAGCGTGATATGTACAGGCTGCGTGTTATGGAGAATTACTGCCGGACAACGGAATGCCTGCGCAATTATATATTGCGGTATTTTGGGGAAAATACGGGTGAACCGTGCAATAATTGCGGAAACTGCAATCAGGCTTACACAGAGTATGATATGACGGATGAAGCAAGATGGGTTATCAACTGTATTGCCGAGACGCATGGGCGGTACGGACTTACAATAGTTATCGGAACACTTATGGGGGCTGACCGTGCAAGACTCAGAGAGCTTGGAACAACCGGGTACAGGTCATATGGCGCGCTTAAGGATATGAGTGAGGCCGATATTAGGCTGCTCATAAGCCGGATGATACAGCTGGGATACATTTATCAGACACAGGAGCAGTACAGTGTCCTGAGAATTGGGAATATAGAGTCTCTTCGCAGCGAAGCTGCAAGAGTGGTCATAAGAAAGCATGAGAAGACTCCTGAGCAGCTTTATTATGACACAAGGGGCGAACGCAGAGGCAGAACAGGAAGACGCGAAGCAGGAAAGTCTTCCGGCAGTAAGGCGCGTGGCAGCAAGGATTCACTTACGGCAGCAGGCTATGAGCTGTTTGAAAAGCTGAGACAGCTAAGACTTGAGATTGCGAGGGAAGAGTCAGTCCCTCCGTATATTGTATTCAGCGACAAGACGCTTGCCGACATGTGCATCCGGCTTCCTAAGGACAGGGACGCAATGCTTGATGTATCGGGTGTCGGAGCAGGCAAGTATGAACGGTACGGACAGAGATTTATGGATGCGATAGAAGCATTTGTAAATGAGCATCCGGGAGCAGTGACTACTTTAAATGTATTTTAATTGGTGATATAATTTTCTAAAATGTTGATTTGGAATACATTTTAACATTCCAAAATGTTGATATATTACGTTTGCTGTATTTTATTTGTTGATATGAGGTGACGTGTTTTATGTTAAAAAGAAAAGCAACAGCATTTATAAAAAGTTGGGCTGATACCAAGGAGAAGAAATGCCTTGTTGTCCATGGAGCGAGACAAACAGGGAAAACATATATAATTGAGCGGTTTGCAGAAGAAAATTATGAGGAACTGGTTGAAATAAATTTTAAGCAGATGATTTCAGCGGTAGATATTTTTGCCGGTGATCTCACTGTAGAAAACATGGTTATGGCTATGCGTTTCCGTTTTCCTGAAAAGAAAATAATACCGGGGAAAACTTTAATTTTTTTAGATGAGATACAGGAGTGTCAGGAAGCAATAACATCACTTAAGTTCTGGGCATTAGATAATAGATTTGATGTTATTGCATCGGGTTCACTTCTTGGAATTGATTATAAACGTGCATCTTCTTATCCTGTTGGGTATGTTGATTATATGAGAATGTATGGCTTGGATTTTGAAGAGTTTCTTTGGGGAATGGGAATTGCAGAAGATATGACAGATAATCTGCGCAGATATATGGCTTCAAAGACGGTCATACCGCAAGCAATTAATTCAAGTATGATGAATTATTACAGGCAGTATATTGCAACAGGCGGCATGCCGGAGGTGGTGCAGAAGTATATAGATACAAGGGATTTCAGGGAAGTTGACAGGCTGCAGCGTAGTCTGTTACAGGGATATCAGTATGACATAGCACACTATGCAACTGCCGAAGAGAAGGTGAAAGCTGAAAAATGTTACCTTTCGGTTGCAAAGCAGTTGCTTGATAAAGAGAATCATAAATTTCAATATAAAGAAGTCGAGCATGGCGGAAGAGCACAAAAATATTATTCAAGTATTGAGTGGCTGCTTCGTGCAGATATGGTACATTTATCCAGACTTGTGACAGATGTAAGATTTGATCTGGATGATTATTCCAGAGATGGTTTTTTCAGGGCATACACAACAGATTTATCACTGCTTATGGCAATGAAGGACTTTTCATTAAAACAGCATATTGTGGAAAATACTTTGGCAGGCAGCACAAAGGGCGGAATATTTGAATGTGCAATAGCAGATGCTCTTTTTAAGAAAGGGTACCGGTTATATTTTTATAAAAATGAGACAACTAAAAGAGAAATAGATGTTATTATCCAACAAGACGGAAAAGTTATACCGATTGAGGTAAAGAGCGGGAATACGCGGGCTAATTCACTAAAAGCGCTTTTAAAGAATAATAAAGATATCCCTTATGGGTATAAGTTTGTTGACGGCAACACAGGAGTGAGCGAAGATGGAATAATCACACTGCCGCTATATATGATTGCATTTATCTGACACCATTACATCAGGAGAGACAGCCATGAATACAGTATGCCGCGATATATTCCGTGCAATTCATGAGGGCAAGTGGCTCAGTATTGAATACCGGAATGGTCAGGATGAGGTGACAAAGTACTGGATAGGGATTAAGAGCGTTGACACAAGAGACAGGTCAATGAAGGTTCAGGGACTGCACCTCGCAAGGCTGACAACCTTAGAACTTAAGATTTATATAGACTCAATATTGTCATCATCAGTGCTTGATGGCTCTTATTTTGATATAAACGAAAAGCTCATAGAGGATATCCGCATTAATCCGGTTAAGTATAAGAGTATATTTGATAACGCAGCTAATCTTAAGATACTTAATTATCTGGCAGACTGTAACAGGCTTGATTCAACGCCTTATAAGACTGACTACGCACTGATTGACCATCTCGACAGAGAGTGGACGGGAAGCATGAAACTTAATGAAGGGCAGTTCGGGCAGATTGTAAATAACTTTCAGTATGCGGCAAAGCATAGCGGAATGAACCGCAATATAAAGCAGCTTGCAATAAATGTAATAAGTATTCATATGCCAAAAGGGCTGTATGTGCTTGCATACAGGAAACTCAGGCTTGATGTTGCCGCAAGAACGCTGCGTCAGGATGAAGAGGTCACGATATGTACAGAATTTGTGCTGGATAAGGACAGACCTGAGAGCAAATGCAGCATTCATCGTTTCTTAGATGCTGACGATTATGAGCTGCTGAAGGATTTTGACAGGAATGAGGAGCTTATTAAGGACAGAATAACTGCCTCCAATCCACAGATAAACGGTGTTGACGATATGCCTTATCTTATTGCAATAGGGCGCAATAACATATTGGATCTTCATGAGGAATATGCCGCAATCAGTGAGATGTACCGCGAGGACAGAGTTACGATTCCGATAAAGGCATTCTTTGGGGAACTTCTAAAGCAGGTAGACAGGCGAAAGGACTATCCGATAACGCTTCTTGACAGGAAGATTAATCTTGACCAGCTCCTTGCAATACATAATTCAATGAAATATCCGCTTGCATATATACAGGGACCGCCGGGAACGGGCAAGACCAACACAATTGTTAACACGCTTGTAACTGCATTTTTTAATGATAAGACGGTGCTCTTTGCATCATACAATAATCATCCGATAGACGGCGTATGCGAGAAATTAAAGAATATTGCATATCATAACAAGGGCATGATTCCATTTCCGGTTATAAGGCTTGGCAATGATGAGATGGTGCTTAAGGCGCTTGACGATATGAAAAGGCTGTATGAGCAGACTAATCCGATAAGAATATATGACAGCACACTAGAGCGCAACAGGGATGATAAGATTGAAAATACAAAGCGGCTGACGGCGCTCCTTCACCGCCATGAGAAGAGGCTTGAGCTTCTGGAGCGTGAAGAGGCAATAGAGAAGCTGATGGAGGTTAACAGGCATCTTGCATTTCAGACGCAGTTGTATGGCGTCCAGCTGCAGACAGTAAAAAAGAAACTTGCAGATATAGGAGAGGTAACGGACGAAGAGGCTTTGCAGCTTGTTATGGAGGATGAGGATGAATTTAAAAAATATCTTTATTATACCTCTGCCAGATATATCAAAAAGCTTAGTGAGCCAAAGAATGAAGATCTGCTGAAGATAATATACTGTGATGATAAAGCTGAAAAGGTAAAGCAGTTCAATGCTTATCTTAAGAAAGAGGAAAATCTTAAAAAATTTCAGAAGATATTTCCAATAATAGCGACAACATCAATATCTGCACATAAGCTTGGGAGCCCCGGCACATATTTTGATATGGTGGTAATGGACGAGGCAAGTCAGGGCAATATTGCAATGTCACTTATTCCGGTTATCCGCGGCAGAAATCTTACACTTGTAGGTGATCCGCAGCAGCTAAGTCCTGTCATACTGCTGAATCCTATCGACAATGCGGCACTCAGGAAGGCTTACGGAATTACGGACGAATATGATTACATTAAGAATTCAATCTACAAGACATATCTGGCATGCGATGCCGTGAGTGAGGAGATTCTTCTGAGCCACCATTACAGATGCAACCGGAAGATAATAGAATTCAATAATAAAAAATATTACAATGGCAAGCTTGTGATAGACAGTAAAAGCACACAGGAGAAGCCGCTTTTATTCATGGATGTAGAGGACGATGCGTCATATTACAGGAATACGGCACCACGTGAGGCTGAGGAGATTGTTAAGTATGCGCTTAAAAACAGTGATAAAAGCATAGGAGTAATAACACCGTTTGCCAACCAGAAGGAACTGATTAACGAGGAGCTTAAGAAAAACGGCATCGGTAATGTTACGTGCGGAACTGTGCATGCATTTCAGGGAGATGAGAAGGATGTTGTGCTGTTCTCGCTTGCACTTACACCGAATACAGCTCCGGGCACTTATGAATGGCTTAAGAATAACAGGGAGCTTATAAATGTGGCAACATCAAGGGCAAAGGAGCAGCTTATCGTGCTGTCCAACAGCCGTGAGCTTGAGAGGCTTCACAGCGAAGGTCAGGATGATATATACGAGCTTGTCAGTTATGTAAAGAGTAACGGAGAGTCGCAGGTTACGGCAAGAGAGAATTCGTCAAGGGCACTCGGCATCAAGCCATACAGCACGCAGACGGAGGCGGCATTTCTCACTACGCTTAATCATGCGCTGGATAACGTCCTTAATACCAACCGCAGATGTATTGTGCAGCATGAAGTAAGTATTGCACATGTATTTGATGGTAATACTGAGTATAGTGACCTGTTTTACAGCGGAAGATTTGACTTTGTTGTATATGAGCAGGAATATAAGGGTACGGATATTCCTATTCTTGCAATAGAGCTGGACGGCAAAGAACATCAGGAAAATGATATCGTCATGCAGAGAGATGCCAGGAAAAACGAGATATGCCGCAGACATGGTTTTGAACTTATAAGAGTGGAAAATTCCTATGCCAGACGATATAATTATATAAAAGACATACTGATTCAGTATTTTAAGAGTGTTAAGTCATATTAATGGGAGGCAGATATGTGTACGGCAGCAACGTATAAGACAGAAAATTTTTATTTTGGAAGAACGCTTGATTATGAATTTTCATATGGGGATGATGTAACAATAACACCTCGTAATTACAAATTCACATTCAGACATATGGGAGAACTCGACAATCATTATGCGGTAATCGGAATGGCTCATGTAGCCGGGACATATCCGCTTTATTATGATGCAGTTAATGAAAAGGGTCTTGGAATGGCAGGACTTAACTTTGTAGGCAACGCGGTGTATGCGGATGTAAAGGATGGTGCCCAAAATGTTGCACAGTATGAATTCATCCCATGGATACTTGCACAGTGTGCCAGTGTAAGTGAGGCAAGGCAGAAGCTTGCAGGAATGAATCTTGTAGGTACACCGTTCAGCGAACAGCTTCCTTCGGCGCAGCTTCACTGGATAATTGCAGATAAGAATGAGGCTGTAACTGTTGAGTCGATGGCAGACGGACTTCATGTGTACGATAATCCTGTCGGAGTGCTTACCAACAATCCACCGTTTCCATTGCAGATGTTCCAGCTCAATAACTATATGAAGCTTTCTCCGAAGCAGCCGGAATGTAATTTTTCGGACAGGCTTTCACTCTGCACATACAGCCGTGGTATGGGCGCTATCGGACTTCCGGGAGACCTTTCGTCAGAATCACGATTTGCAAGAGTGGCATTTGTAAAGATGAACTCTAAGTCAGGAACATCCGAGAATGAGAGCGTAAGCCAGTTCTTCCATATCCTTAACAGCGTAGACCAGCAGAGAGGCTGTTGTGAAGTGGCAGACGGCAAGTACGAGATAACGCTCTACACATCATGCTGTAATGCGGACAAGGGCATATATTACTACACAACATATGAGAATCATCAGATAACGGCAGTCGATATGCATAAAGAGAATCTTGATGGCACAGATATAGTGAAGTACCCGCTTGTGACAGGAGAGAATATAAAGTATCTCAATTAATAACATTTTAAGGAGCTTTACATGAATACACATATAGAATATGTCAGACCGGATGAGATAGAAAAGCGCAGCTTTGAGATTATAGGCAGAGAGCTTGAGCAGCGTGGAATAGTCCTCGATGCGGTGCAGGAGCCGGTGACGAAAAGGGTTATTCACACGACAGCGGATTTTGATTATGCGGATACTCTTGTATATTCGGAAAATGCAGTCGAAAAGGCAAGAAATCTCATAAAGAACGGCGCACACATAGTTACCGATACCAACATGGCAAAGGCGGGAATTAACAAGAAACGCCTTGCCGGATATGGAGGAGAGGTACATTGCTTTATGGCGGATGAAGATGTGGCGGCGGAGGCAAAAAGCCGCGGGGTTACCAGAGCAACGGTAAGCATGGAGCGGGCAGCAGCCCTTCACAGACCGGTGATATTTGCAATCGGCAACGCACCTACGGCGCTCATAAGTCTTCATGAGATGATGCAGGAGGGAGTATTCACGCCTGCTTTCATAATCGGTGTTCCTGTAGGCTTTGTTAATGTGGAGGCAGCCAAGGAGCTTATCATACAGAGTGATGTCCCGCATATCGTGAACCGGGGGCGTAAGGGCGGAAGCAATGTTGCGGCGGCGATATGTAATGCGCTGGTGTATGGTATGGAAAAATAGAAAGCCATTGTTGCAGATTGTTTTGTATGATACAATATTATTAACTGCCTTGTTTTTAATAAATAAACAATAGTGAATTTATAGTTTGCCACATTGCTGGGAAGGGAGCATTCATGGAGCCGATAAAGGATATAAAGGATTTTAAACATTTTTTAGAAATCAACAGAGATAAATTATATGCCATTGCAGAGAATGCAGACGATATATCCTTGAATGATGAATGGATGCAGGAAAATCAATGGGATGAGATCTATAAGCAGGGGGAGAAAAAAGATGGAAAAGTATAATATAGGTGAAGTGTGGTGGACACAGTTTCCATTTGAAGATATAGACCAATCAAAGCACAGGCCGGCTATTGTTATTGATGATAGTACAATCGCGGTTCTTGCGTTGATGGTTACAAGTAAAGAGAAAAGTAATCCATATAGTATTAAAATTGATGACTGGCAAAAAGCCGGATTAAAGAAGGAATCCTGGGCAAGAATAGACCGGATTGTTAAGATGGATGAGTGGCGAATGGAAGAAAAGATTGGTAATTTATCTGAGCCTGATTTATTAAAAATAACACAATTGGTTGCAGAACATATATCAGGTACATATCATGAGTTTTCTTTATTAGCGGTGATTAATCCGGAAGGAAGATATTTGCAGGTTTATGATGAAAGATGGAAGTGCTGGCTGTTTCCGCATTATAAAACTGAAAATCAGAATAATAAAGAAAGTATAGACAGACATGCAAGTGAGCTGCTTAAAATGAATGTCGAGACATCATACGCAGCATCAGCACAGCATTGCAAATACTCTGAAAGTGATAAAAAGTATAAGCAATATAAACACACTTTATATAGATTATTGCTTAAAAGTGTTCCTGAATATATGCAAGGGGATGTTTTTGAATTACAGAATAAAAAATATTCATGGAAACTTATTGAAGAATTGGAAGCAGATAGTAATATAATGAATAAAAATGATGATATAATTGCATTTGTAAAGACAAAGTGTAGATAAAGGAATGGTTGGTGAATATTTTTACTCGGCCATTCCTTTTGCTGTTTAACTATTCAGTATATATAGGAGACACAATGAAGATATATATAGATTTTGATGATGTAATATGTGAGACAGCTCTTTATTTCACGAAGATTGCCGGGGAAATGTTCGGAATTGATGTACCTTACCGGCAGGTTCAGTTTTTTAATCTTCAGAAATCATTTAACTTAAGTGACGGGCAGTATGATGAATTGATGAAGGCAGGGCATATTCCTGACAATCTGCTAAGTTATGAGGAGACCACGGGAGCGTCAGCAACAATTAATAAGTGGGTGGATGAAGGGCATGAGGTCTTTGTGATTACGGGAAGACCTTTCGATGCATACAAACCGTCAAGGCAGTGGCTTGATGAGCACAATCTTGAGCGTATTCCGCTTTATTGCGTGGACAAATACGGACGTGAAATGTTCAAACAGGATTATACATACAATATGACATTGGAGCAGCTTTACAGCATGACATTTGATTTTGCGGTGGAGGATTCACCTGCTGCCTTTGAACATGTTATGCACTTTGACAAATGTAAGGTAGCGGTTTTTGACCGGCCGTGGAACAGGCAGGCAGAGCTGCCTGATGACAGGTTTGTAAGATGCAGTGGCTGGCAGGAGATAGACAGGCTGCTTGAGGAAGTACAATAATGACTGAATGGGAGAAGGCTCAGAACGGATATCTGTATGATGCCAATTATGATAAGGAAATTATAGAGGCAAGAACGAGATGCGCCGATCTGTGTTATGAATTTAATAATTGCAGACCGTCAGATATCGCAAAGCAGCAGGAACTGCTGCAACAGATTATAGGAAACATAAAAGGAACACCTGTTATTACGGCACCGTTCTATTGTGATTACGGAGTTAATGTTTCGATAGGCGAAAACTTTTATACAAATCATAATGTTACCATACTTGACTGCACAAAGGTAACTTTCGGAGACAATGTATTTATTGCTCCTAATTGTGTGTTTTCTACAGCGGGGCATGCGATAGACAGTGAGCAGAGAAACCGCGGACTGGAAATCGCCCTGCCTATTACGGTAGGAGACAATGTCTGGATTGGAACGAATGTATTCGTGCTGCCGGGCGTGACAATCGGAAACAATACCATCATTGGTGCCGGAAGTGTTGTGAATAAAAATATTCCGGATGGTGTGATCGCGGCCGGTAATCCCTGTAAGATAATCCGTAAAATAACCGATTCCGATAAGAAAAAATATCCAATTTTTGAGGAAAATCATGAACATTTTAATCATAGAAGATGATGCAGCCATCCGTCAGGAATTAAAGCTGCTGTTAGAAAATGCACTGTATCAGGTCACGGTACTGACAGAATTTCATCACGTGGTAGAGGACATTCTGCAAATGGAGCCGGATCTGATTCTGCTTGATGTAAATCTGCCGCAGCAATCCGGATTTGAGATCTGTAAAAGTGTCAGGAAAACGTCGGATGTTCCGATTATTTTCCTGACCAGCAGGACGGATTCAATGGATGAATTAAGCGGAATGCTGCAAGGCGGTGATGATTACATCACAAAGCCGTTTCAGCCGCCGTTACTTCTGGCGCATATCGCGGCCGTATTAAAACGGGCGAAAAAAGCAGACGTACCAGAGAAGATGATCTGTAAAGGTGTGGAACTTGATGTTGTCCGTGGCTGTGTGAAGTGTCAGGAGCAGCAGGTGGATCTGTCGAAAAATGAATTGAAAATCCTGCATTACCTGTTTTTGCATCAGGGAGAGATCGTGCCAAGAATCGAACTGGTGGAATACCTGTGGGATCAGCAGGTCTTTATTGATGATAATGCCCTCAGTGTAAATATCACACGCCTGCGCGCAAAACTTGCAGAAATTGGTGTATGCGACTTTATTGAGACAAAAAGAGGGATGGGCTATCGCATATGAAACTGACAGAATATCTGAAAGACAAAGTGTTGTTGCTACTTTTACATATGGTATGTATGGCAGGGCTTGTTATCTTTTTGCGGCTGACCGGCTATTCCATGGATAAATGTGTGATTATACTGGTGTGTTACGGTGTAATACTGGCAGGATGGCTTTTCCTTCAGTTTTTTTCACGCAGAAGCTATTTCAGAAAATTAGAGCAGCTTACGGATCAGCTGGACAGGCGTTATCTTCTTGGAGAACTGATGCCGGAATCGTTTGGGCTGGAAGATCGCAAGTACCGGGAACTGATCCGCAAATCCAACAAATCGGTAATCGAGCGGATACACCAGATGGAACAAAACCAAAAGGATTACCGGGAGTACATTGAAAGCTGGGTGCATGAGATCAAGGCACCGATCACGGCGATCGCGTTAAACTGTGAAAATAACCGGGATGAGAGGAGCCGCTATCTCCTTGTGGAAAACCGCAAGGTTGAGAATTATGTGGATATGGCACTGTACTATGCGCGTATGGATGCGGTATACAAAGACTACATGATCGCGGAAACCAATCTGCAGGAAGTGGCACAACAGGTGCTTTTGCAGAACAAATATTATCTGATCCAGAGCCATGTAAAGGCGGAAGTTGCATGCCCCGATACGGTATACAGCGATAAGAAATGGATCGCTTTTATTTTAAACCAGCTCATTCAAAACAGCGTAAAATACGGAAGAAGTGAGGGTACTCACATTCAGATTGTTACTAAAAAAACAAAAAGCGGTGTTCTTTTGCGGGTAAAAGATGACGGTATCGGGATTCCAAAGGAAGAAATCCCACGGATTTTTGAAAAAGGGTTTACGGGAACGAACGGAAGAAACCGGGAGCGTTCGACCGGAATGGGACTGTATCTGTGCCGTAAACTCTGTGACAAGTTAAATATAGAAATCCGGGCAGAATCTGCGGAAGGAAAGGGAACAGAGATCATACTTATGTTTCCGGTGAGTGATTATCTTACCGGTTACAGGGAGACATAACACGTTTATCTTTCAAAACTGTAAGATTCAGGAAAGGTAACTCCATACAAAGCGGACAGATCCCGTGTTAAAGTAGGCATAGTGAAGAAAAAATGATATTCTTTACTATGCCTTTTATTTACAAGCGAGGGAAAGGAGCGTCAGAAGATGCAGGAAATCATACGCGTAAGCGATGTGGAGAAATATTATGGAAACGGGGATCAGGTGACCAAAGCGGTGGATCGTGTCAGTTTTGCCGTGCAGCAGGGGGAGTTTATCGGTGTGATGGGAGCTTCCGGTTCCGGAAAAACAACGCTTTTAAATCTGTTGTCAACCATTGACCGGGTGACAGCGGGACATATTTATTACGGAGATACCGATATCACAGAACTGGGGGAAGAACAGCTTTCGGAATTCCGTAAAAAACAGCTTGGGTTTATCTTTCAGGAATACAATCTGCTGGATACGCTCACGCTGGAAGAAAATATCATGCTCGTTATGACGCTGCACCGGCGCGGCAAAAAGGAGATTCAGAAACGGTGCAGTGAGCTGCTTCGCATTCTGGGAATCGAGGAGGTTAAGGATAAGTATCCGTATCAGGTATCCGGCGGACAAAAGCAGCGGTGTGCATGTGCCCGTGCACTTGCAAATTATCCCACACTTCTTCTGGCAGATGAGCCGACGGGGGCACTGGATTCACTGGCAG
>ERZ780177.1778-NODE-1778-length-19376-cov-12.068268_pt1 | contig 19376 bp, 15 predicted proteins | sample MGYA00510973_ERZ780177 | MGnify/ENA primary metagenome ERZ780177 (study PRJEB29588, sample SAMEA2144396) | human gut metagenome | biome: human gut; feature: human-associated habitat; material: faeces | place: Denmark | collected 2008/2010 ...
TATACGTTATATATATAATTATTATATAGTACATATAATGCATTGCAGCATATCAATAGCTTCCGCGCCTCTCACTTCGCCTACAATGATCCTGTCGGGCCGCATCCGCAGAGATGAGCGGATAAGTTCCCGGATTCCGATCTCTCTGCATCCTTCCGCATTGCCATTACGTGTCTCCAGGCGCACTAGATTGGGAATTCCCTGAAGTTGCAGTTCCGCGCTGTCTTCGATGGTGATGATCCGCTGTTCCGGCGGAATGAATCCGGATAATACATTCAAAAAGGTCGTCTTCCCGCTACCGGTTCCTCCACTGACGAAAATGTTATATCCCGCCTTTACCAGTGTCTTCAAAAAATCCGCAGCTTCCGGAGATATAGTTTCCATCGCGATCAGTTTTTGCATGGTGATCGGTTTATCCGGAAAACGTCTTATGGTAATGATGGGTCCATTCAATGCAATGGGACTCATCACAATGTTCACACGGGCTCCATTGCTTAATCGCGCATCAACAATTGGTGATGCCTCATTTACCACTCTGTTACATCCGGCCACGATCTGTTGAATCACATCCTGGAGCTTTTCCATGGAATCGAAAGCCCGATCCAGTTCCTGCAGCTGTCCGTCCCTCTCTACAAAAATATGATCCAGTCCATTGATCATAATCTCCGTAACAGAGCTGTCATCCACAAAAATCTGCAGAATATCCAGCCGTCTCAGGGAATCAAACAATTCCTTACGCAATCGTCTCCGCAATTCCACAGAACACAATTCCAGATTTTCCTGTTCCATGAGAACTTCATCAATCGTATCCTCTACCTCTTCATCCGTGTAGTCTCTTCCGTAATCCAGTCTCTCCTGCACCATTTGTCGAAGCTTTCTTCTCTGTTCCAAGTAATCCATTTTTTCTCTCCCTGTTCTAATTTTCCAGCATTGCTATTTCTTTCCTTACATACTCCGCCAATTCTCCTCTGGTAAATTGCTCCATTTCTGTGGGAAGCTTTTGAAAAAAGGGTAAAGCAAGTTTACGGGTTTTGCCTTTTACCGTGTCTTTTTCGCACAAAGCAAGCAATTGCTCATATTGATCCAGTTTCATTCGTGACATTTTATCTTCTTTGGTCAGCGTAAATACTCTGGTACATATCTGCAGTACCTCAAACAATCCCTGTATACTTTCGCTCAGATCCAGTATGACATATTCATATTTTCCGAGTTCTTCGATCCGTTGGAAGAGGTTTCTCCACTCTTCCGGCGGGATTTCCAACAGGTTCTGACCGTTGCGCATCGGGGGAATGTAATCCAGACCGCCTTTGTGCTGGATGACCGTCTGCATCCGTAAAGAAAATTTTCCCGCATCTCCTGTCAGAAAATACAGCAGATCTGCCAGGTCTCTGCTCTGTCTCTCCGGAAGGAGTTCTGAAATCCCAATATAGTGTTCAAAATTGAGATACAAAGTGGGATGTTTTTCTGACAGCAATTGGCCCAGCGTCAGTGCAAAAGAACTTTGCAGACATCGATGTACCGGGGAATAGATACCTATAAATTTTGTCTTATACTCTGCACACAAAAACGGCAATTGTGTTCCCACCGTCTCCACATACAATTCCAGCAATTCCTTCCACACCTTGTCAGCTTCCTGGTACTTATTGATATTCGGAAACTGGTGAAAGCGAAGTGTCCCGCTTTCATTAAGAATCGCCTGGCATGCCGGCTCCAATGTACTCAGCGTATCCATGCAGGAAGATTCCGCCACTACCAGCATTGTCACCTCCCCATTTTTCTCCCGTTCCAACAGTTCCTCCATCTTTGTGTATGTATGGATCTCCCATGGCAGTTCCTTCTGCCTTCTCAAAAACTCCGAAAGAAGTCTCGCATACTCTTCTTCACGGTCGAACAGAACCATAACCGCTTCCTTCTGTTCCATCAATAAACTCCTCCTATGTATAACAGCACACTGCAAAAAACGGGACCGGCCATACAGATTCCGCTTGCCGGATGTGCTCTCTCCTCTGCAAAATACGCCTTCCAGCGTCCACAGCGGACAACATCCCACACATATTCACCCAGATAACACAATCTGTCCCACAGATTACGTGCCAGGTACATTTTGCAAAGTGCAAAAACTGCTGCGAATAGCAGCGCGAAAAATAGAAAACAGAGAACTTTTTCACCGGAAAAATATCCTGCACAGACACCCAGGAGTTTCACGTCACCGGCTCCCATGGCACCAATATAAAAAAACAGATAGAATGCCACTGTCGTCAGTAAAACATTGCAAAAATATTCCATAATCCCATAAATCCCCTGTTCCCACCATCGGAATGCCGCTCCGGCGATCAGGTAGCTCAGGATCAGGCCGTTGGGGATTCTGCGGCTTCTGTAATCATATCCGCAGGCAATACTTAATAGAAAACATAATACACCCTTTATTACTGTGTTCGTTGCATTCTCACTCTCCTTTCCTTCGATTTACAAGTGGTAATGTGGGATGACTCTATCCCATAAAAGAATTCTTTCAGATCTTATAAGATATTTGATACAACCATCGCGATTGGTTGTAAGATGGATTATAGCCGTTGTTTTTCCGTCTGACAAGTGTTTTTCCGTAAAAAAATAATCTTTGGCACATTTTAACAATCACCTTTCTCATACGGCCTTCCAAAATCCCGCAACTCCTTGATTTTACGGCATTTTCATCTGTCAAAGCATATGATAAACTGCCAGGCCGTATAATACCAGGATTCCCGGAAAGCCCAAAATACCCACTGTCAGAGCCGTAGCTGCATTGATTCCCACTGCTACCGTGAATCCCAGGATCTCTATCCCCCAATTTAGAAAATACATAAAGATCACTCCAAAAACACTCCGCAATACAAGGTTTAAAAACCACTCCGCCTTTTTTCCCAAAAAACTTATGGCAAAGAGCAGGACTGCTGCCCCAATAATCCACAATAGATTCTCCGGATGCTCCATTGTTGTCCTCCCGATCTTTCCGCTGTTTGTTATAATCTATTCCCATTTTTCGCAAAAATGTCTTCCAGTTTTATGTTAGGCAGGTATATTTTCCCTTTCTGCTTCCTATACTGTTAGCAGAAAGGATGGATTTTTACATGAAAATCTTTTTTAGTCAGGTAAATACAAATTCCGAAATGATCGAAGAAGATCTCGCACCGTTGGATTTAAAAGAATCCATAAGAAAAACCCGCCAGGCTCTGGATATCGCCTATGCGGGTTTCGATAATGCAATCGAAAGTGATCTGATCGACAGTTATATCTATGAAATTAATGCTTTGCAGAAACGGTATCAGCACCTCACCGAACTCGCCGCTTCCCAGCCTGTGCGGCAGGAAAAAACTTTATACCAGCATTCCCCGATTCGAGCCCTGGTCAGCCATGTTTTCGGTTAACTGATTTCTTCCGTAAGTCAGTCCCGCATACACGGTCTGCGAATTATTCATCACAGGACCGGACGAATTCTGATCCTGAATCTGTCTGTAAGCATCACAGAGCGGTGCTATAACCTTCCGGATATCCTGCAGCGCCGTTCTGTCGGCTTTTGCTTCGCACGCCGCCAGTCTGCGGATACAATACAGATACAGCCTGGAAAGCTCTGTCGCCGGACTGTACTGTCTGTGAAGAGAATTTAAAAGCTCATTGATACAGCCTCTTGCTCTGCGAACTGCTTCCAAAAGTTCTGCGTCATCCGCAGCCTGTTCGCCGTCTGTAAGATACTGTAATGTCATTTCGTAGAGAATGACCACCAGCTGTGTGGCATTGGCTTGTGTGATCCGCAAGGTAAATTGTTGTTTACATTCTTTTGTCATTTTGAATCCTCACTTCATCGGAATCCATTACTGCAACAGCTGTAACACCTGGGACGGTCTCTCGTTTGCCTGGGCCAGCATGGAGGTTCCTGCCTGTGCCAGGATCTGATAAGTGGTATAGGAAGTCATTTCCTCCGCCATATCCACATCCATAATACGGGAATATGCCGCTGTCATGTTCTCACTGGTAACATCCAGGCTGTTAATGGAAGACTCCAGACGGTTCTGAAATGCTCCCAGTCTGCCGCGGACGGAGGATACATATTTGATGGCTCCGTCTACTCTTGAGATGGCATCCTTTGCCCCTTCCTGCGTATTCACATCAATATCTTCAATTCCCATGTTCTGCAGAGTAACCGCGGGAATATTAACCTCCAGTACCTGTCCTTCGTTGGCTCCGATCTGCAGACGCATTGCTCCGATACCGGTAGCATCGATCTTCATGCCATCATAGGAATCTCCCTCTTTTGCTTCCGATACATCCAGACGCATTTCAAAGCCGTTCGTGCCGGTGATCGTCAGAAGATTATCCTTCATATCCGTCTTTAAGGGTTCTACCTCTTTAAATCCGTCTCCGAATTTAATATCTCCGTCTACTTCAAAATTTCCCTCTGCATCTTTCTTAAATTTCATAGACTGTATGGTATATTCTTTTACCGGTACATCCGGAGAGCAATAATTTACTTTAATCTCCTGCTTATCGGTGTATCCCTTGAGATCAAATTCTCCGTTCAACAGCTTCTGCCCGTTGAATTCCGTGGTATCCGAGATACGGGTGATCTCTTCCTTCAGCTGCGCTACTTCATCCTGTATGGTTGCGCGGTCATCCTCTGTCATAGTGCCGTTGGCAGCCTTGACGGAAAGCTCATTGATACGCTGCAGCATCTCACTGATCTCTGTCATTGCTCCGTCCGCAATCTCTATAATGGATACGCCGTCACTGGCATTCTGATTGGCCACGGACAGTCCCTCGATCTGAGCATTCATACGCTTGGACATTGCCAATCCGGCAGGGTTGTCCTTGGCGTGATTGATCTTCAGTCCGGAAGAAAGTCTCTCCAATGATTTGGACAGCAGATCGTCATTTGTGGATAAGGCATTGTTGGATAACATTGCCGATACGTTGTAATTGATTCTCATGTGTTACTCCTTACTTTCCGCTGCTGTCTGCGACAGCCTGCAGGAATCCTTTTGCCAGACGGTACAGCTGTTCCGTATCGATCCGACTCTCTATGGTATCTGCATTTTTTGTCTCTCCGGCTGCCATCCTTGTCATATCCCGGGAGCTGACGATGGGAAGCTTTTCCGCTTTCCAGTCTGCAGAAGTATCTGTCTGAATCCGTTCAAGGAATATATCGGAGGTCTTCTCTAATTTCGTAACCTCTTCCGGTGTATTTCCTACGAGATAGCCATCGATGGTGTCTCCCTTTACCTGTAAATGTGCCTCCAACTCCATATCTCCGGCATTCACCCGGATTTCCACAGCTCCTACAGCTCCGGCTCTCTGCTGTAAGATAAGATGGACTCCCGCCAGCTGCTCACCCAGGAACATCGGAAGAAAATATTCCTGCTTCGCCTGAAGGCTCTCCGCAAGGCGCAGCTGCTTGTGTACCAGCTGCAGCTGTTTTACATCCAGATGTTCATCCGCCTGTTCCAGACTCATGGTCTCCACATCTTCTGCCGTATTCTGAAGCATGGTCCGATAATCCTCTGCAAAATTCTGCTGATCCAGCTGTTCCCACAGTTCGGAAGTTTCTGTCCCGGCAGGCACTTCGCTGCCTGCTGTCTGCAGCATTTCTTTTTCCTGCCGATACTTTTCTCTGTATCTGCGCATATTGCCAAACATCTCCGCCGGATCATCCATAAGTGCCTGGGCCGCCAAAAGATTCGACGCGCTGATGGAAACTTCTCCTTTTTGCAGTAGTTCTGCGGCTTCCGGTGCCGTATTTCCCGCCTCACGCATCTGCTGCAGTCCTTCCCGGTCATACGCTGCTCTGCTTTCGCCATCATCTGACACCTCTGTCAGAACCTCTTTTGCCATACCCATCCGAATCTGTTCAGATATATTATTCTCGGACAAATGAATCTCCTGTGTCAGCCCGGTATCCTTCGACACTTTCCAGTCCATATGAGAAGCCCTTCTGCTCCTGGCTGCCGTCAGCAGAGTGGAAAATTGCAACTCTGCACCGGTATTTACTACCGCGCCTACCGCTGCGCCATCCTCTCTCTCGACCTGATGCACCATTCGATAAATTCCAATATATGCTTTTCGTTCCTCTTCTGTAACATCCTTTTTCCGTTCCAACTGATATAGGAAACGGCTGTAGTCCTCCACTTCTTCCTCATAGCTTTCGGGGTTCTGTGAAAAATAGGATTCCAGTTCGTCAAAGGTCTTCTCCAGAGGATTTACACCATCCCGGATCATCTGTAACACATTTTTCGGTGTCAGTCTGTCCACTACTGCGCTGACCTGTCTGTCAGCTTCCTTGACCTTCTCGATATTTTCCGGTGTAATTTCCATATTGTTATATGCCAGAATCCGGACAGCCCGCTGATTTTCCGATGTTTTTTCTAATGACATATCTGTCAGAATGTCATCTACATTAGAAAATGCTTTCCGGATGCTGTCTCCCAGATCGCTTCTCGGCGCCGTCATCAGAGTCTCATAACGTTCGCCCGCTTCCTCATAGGCTTTCTGCATTGCAGCGCCTTCCTTATGGAAGCCAGAAACTGTCTCTGTGGCAGCATTCTGTTCCAGGCTATAGGGTCCCAGTACTCCGGCAGGCAATCCCGGCAATTCAGAAGCCACCTGCACTGCCTGGGTATAAGTCTCATATTTCGTCACTGCCTGAGACTCACCGGGAAAATATTTTCCGGCAACCTCTGCCTCCGCCTTTCGCAGCGCTGCGATCAACTGCTCCATGGGGGCTGTATCAATAGAAAAATCACTCTGTAAAAGCTTTACGTTCACTTCTGCCGTCATGCGAAGGCGAATCTCTTCCAACTGTTTTCTTGCTGCCAGATTCTCTGCCGTGGCATTCCACTTTGCATCTGAGAACCAGTCCTGCAGCATTTTATCTGCTTTTTCATAAATCGTATCCTGTCTGCCCAGGTTCGCATACATCGGGGATTTTCCCTCCGCAATTGCCGCTGCTGCTGCCTGCGCAAAAGTGTCCTCCGTGACAGGATAGGAAATACCGTCCAGTTCCACAAGCTGCTGCAGCGTATCCGTGGTCAGCGCAAGGTCGGCACTTACCAGCCACTGTGCCTTCTGTCTGTTCTCATCGTTTACCGTCAATCCCGCATCCGCAATTACCTTGTCCATCTGCTCCTGCAGTTCCTGCGGAACATCATTATTCTGTACTTTCGCACCGCTGTTCTCTGCCACATAGAGGTTCCAGATCTCCGGTTCCAGTCCATTATCCACCAGGTAGCTGACCGCACCTTCTTCCGGTTCCTTCAGGGAAGCTGCCATATCCCAGGCGCTTTTCAGTTCATTTATATTTTCCTGCGTCAAGGGAAGATCCGCGGAACGGAACTGCTCTTTGATGCTTCGGGCTAAAGTATCACTTCCTACCGCTGCCGCCAGGGTATCCATATCGATATCATCCGTATATCCTGCGATCTGCTGACCGGAACGCACCAGTTCTGCCTTGATCTTATCCATGATGGTGACCGCTGTATCCTGATCTAATTCTCTAGGATCAAATCCATCCTCACAGGCCTTCGCATAGTCCTCCTGCGACATAGTATGCGACAGTAATGTCATATAGTCCTGCTGCAACGCCACATTAGCATTCCCGGCATCCTGCTGCAGCTCCATCAGAGATTTTCCTTTGTTGTTCTCTTCCTTTTCCAAAGAAGACATGGGCACTGCGGCCTGTCCACTCTCGTATACTGCCCCGAAATTCACATTTACGCTTTTTTTACTGCGCCATGTCTTGTCCTTGCCCCAGCTGCTTTTCTCTGTCCGGTTACTTTCTGTTCTATTGTCTGTTTCATTGATCGTCTGTTTCTGAAATGTTATCTTCACGCCTGTCGTCCTTTTCTGTACAGTTCCCAGAGCCCGCCGGTTCTGAATAGTTAAGAAAAAAGATGAGTGTACTTTGGATCACACTCATCTTTTATTTCGGTAGTTTTATGTAATTTCTTAACCTGACCTAGAACAGAAATACCGCTGCACCGTAGGGCGGCAGATCAAAGCTGATGGAGTAATCCTTATAATGATAAGGCTTTTTCTCCGCCATAATTTCTGCGGGAATCTCGTTGCCCCAGCCGCCGAACCGTTCCTCATCACTGTTCAGCAGAAGCTTATATTTTTTCTTCTTAGGCACGGGAACAGTATAGTTCTCCCATTTCATCGGGGTCATGTTAAGTACAAACAGCAGATTATTCTTGCCACTGGAACATTTCCGGACAAAGGAGTAAGTGCTGTGTTCCGCATCATCCGCGTTCATCCATTCAAAGCCGTCCCAGTTATTGTCAATCTCGTACAGAGCAGGGTATTTACGATACAGCTTTAACAGCTCCTTTACATAAGTATGTACGCCCTGATTCAGCTTCTCACCTAACAGATACCAGTCAAGCTCACGCTCTTCGCTCCACTCTCGCTCCTGTCCGAAATCCTGTCCCATAAATAATAATTTCTTGCCGGAATGCCCGAACATGTAGCTATACCCCACACGAAGGTTGGCATATTTATCTGCCGGATATCCTGGCATTTTATTCACCATGGAGCACTTCAGATGCACCACTTCATCATGGGATAAGGGTAAAATATAATTCTCGCTGTCATTATAACTCATAGCAAAGGTCATGGCGTAATGATCGCCTTTCCGGTACAGAGGATCCAGCTTCATATACTCGCAAAAATCATGCATCCAGCCCATATTCCACTTGAAGGAAAATCCTAAGCCTTCCTCCCCGATACCACTGGTAACATTAGGCCATGCGGTAGATTCCTCAGCAATCGTCAAAAATCCCGGATAAGTTCCACGGATCACTGAATTCAGATGATGGAAGAACTCAATGGCTTCCAGGTTCTTATTGCCGCCAAATTTATTCGGCAGCCATTGTCCGTCTTTTTTACCGTAATCCAGATACAGCATGGAGGCTACTGCATCTACACGGATACCGTCTACATGGAACTCTCTCAGCCAGAACAGAGCATTGGCTACCAGGAAGTTCTTCACTTCATTTTTGCCATAATTAAATATCTTCGTTCCCCATTCAGGATGCTCTCCCAAACGGGGATCGGGATGTTCAAAGATGCACTGTCCATCAAATTCTGCCAGTCCGTGTGCATCGGTTGCAAAATGTGCCGGTACCCAATCCAAAATGACTCCGACACCTGCCTTATGCAGTTTATTGACCAGATACATAAAATCCTTAGGCGTTCCGTAACGGGAAGTAGGCGCATAGTATCCGGTCACCTGATATCCCCATGAGCCGTCATACGGATGCTCCGCGATTCCCATAAGCTCTACATGGGTGTATTTCATCTCTTTCAGATATTCCACGATCCGGTCGGCGAACTCACGATAATTATAGAATCCTTCCGCAGTGCCATTATTGGGATGTTTCATGAAAGAACCGATATGGCACTCATAGATTGCCATGGGTTCCTTGTTCATATCTTTTTTATCCCGGGCTTCCATCCACTTGGAATCCTTCCAGTCGAATCCCGTGATATCCGTAACGATGGACGCTGTGCCAGGTCTGTATTCCGCATAATTGGCAAAAGGATCGGCTTTGTACAGCTTTCTGCCATCCCTCGCATAGATCAGGAACTTATACATTGTTCCTTCTTCCACGCCGGGAACGAACAGCCCCCAGATACCGCCCTCTCCCAGCTTCTGCATGGGATGCGATTCCTCGTTCCATTCATTGAATGTACCGATGACATTCACCTGTGCTGCATTTGGTGCCCATACCCCGAAATAGACTCCCTGCACACCATCTTCCGTCGACAGATGCGCGCCCAGTTTTTTATAAATATCATAGTGCGTTCCCTGGGCAAAAAGATACTGATCTGCTTCGGAAATAAATACCTTCTCCTGCGTCATAGCTGCGCCTCCCGCTATATATTTTTAACTATTCAGAACCCCATTCGCAAAATCGCATTTTCAATGCTTTCCTTTTGCTCATGTGGTTACTTCGCCCTATAAACATTGATAAATGTTCTTACGAATGCAAGCATTCGACGCCCATTCGTCAATGTTTACATGGCTCTGAATAGTTATACAAAATCTTTTTCAGTGAGGATGATCATATCCTCATCGTCATATCTCTTGGCAAACAGAACATCAAAGAAATGTTTTAATGTCTTTTTATTCGCATGAGCGATTGCTTCATCCACGATTTCTTTTACATCCACCACGGTAACTACATGATCTATCGTCTGCATATCCTCGATTCTGGTATGCAGTGCCAGAACACCCAGCTCATCGATGGAATATTCCCTCTCACGTGCATACTGCCTTCCGAACGCTACCAGTGTATCATTGCTGAGTGCTTCGACATCCATGCGGGAAGTGAAGCTTTCCTGCAATTTCTCATACTTTTCCAGAAAACGATCTATCTCTTTCCTGGTATCTTCCAATATAATGACAATGCCCTGATTCTCCTGCTGCAGCGCTTTGTACATCGTGTCCACAGTTTTATTATTCATTTCCGATGCCTTACAGATGATAAGTGCACCGTTCTGCAGTCTGTTCAGGGTCTCGGCTGCATCTTTTTTGTTCAGCGCACGGCCGGAGATTTTGGCAACTTTTCCGGAGAAATTGCTGTCGGTAGCCTGAATCTCCCGGATCATATTTTTCGCAAGAGATAAGGTATCCATGCCTTCTTCACCGGTGATGATCACATTGCCGGTATAGGCAGCCAGGCTGATATTATCAATGGCTTTGACTAACTGTTCTCTTGCGGACTTACTCTGAATAAAGGGAGCATACAGCTCGCGCTCTTCTCTGGTAAGCGCACGGACTTTTGCCTTGTCTCTCTCCACTACGGGAGGCTCCGGGGTCTGTGGCTGCTCATCCTCATGGACTTCTTCTACCGCTTCTTCCGGCTCCTCTTCAGCCTCTGCTACGGATTCCTCCGATGCTTCCTCGGTCTCTGCTGTGGTTTCTTCCGATGCTTCTTCGATCTCTGCTGTGGTTTCCTCCGGCACTTCTGGGATTTCTGCAGCCGGCTCCTGCGTCACTTCCATATCGACGACAGCGTCCGGTTCCTCTGTTGCGGATTCTTCTTCATATTCCGCTACGGCAGGTTCCTCTTCAAGTTCTTCTACCTCTTCAGTGTCAACGATATCCGTATCAGCAGGTTCTGGTTCTGGCTCTTCTTCAGAAACTTCCGCAGGAGCTTTTTCTGTTTCATCGTTTACATCCGCAATCTCTTCCAGCTCTTCAACTTCATCTGTATCCGTAACCGTATCAGCATCCACCGCTTTTTCTTTTTCCAGTTTTTCTAACAGGCCATCTCTTACCGCCTGTTCAAATTCCGTGAACATGGCCCCGGTCTGCTGTAGTACATGCTGGCGGACTTCTTCTTCTCTCTTTTCGAGGTTTTCTTTCTTTTTACGCTCCCACTCTGCCAGAATGTCTTCAATATTGATCTGACCGGTAATCTGCTTCTCAATGCTTTCCGCCTCGGGCATTACCAGGCTGATCTGTCCGTCGGATTCCTGTGCCAGTACATTCGCCAGCTCCTTGGGAGGTTCCACCGGTGTAGTCGCTTCCGGCTCCACTTCTGCTTTCGATAATTCCGGCACAACATCCTGTTTCTTAAGAGATGCGGGTTCCTCCGGCAGGATTTCCTCGGTCTCTACCTCCGGAACCTGAGACAGGTCACCGATCTCTCCGGTCTCACCAAAGAATACCTCGGAACCTTCGATCTGCTCGGTCTCCGGCTCCAGATCATCCTCACTGACCTCTGCAATCTCCGGATAATCCAGAGATTCTGTATCGGAATCCATCATAGGTGCTACGATAGAACGGGTAATGGAGTCCGATGTCGCTTTTGCGGTATCTCCTTTTGGCTCCTCACCGAGGACTTCACGAAGTCCCGCTGCAAGTTCTGCCTGCAGATTGATGGTATTATACTGCCCCACATCCATGGTCTTCACATGAATATCGAAATCATCCTGTACCGGCTGTGTCGGTGTCTCCTGCTGTGCGGGTTGCACCGGATCATATATCTGTGTATCTCCGGCCACCTGATCATAACCGGAATCCTGTACGTAGCTCTGGTTCTGATCATAGCTGCTATCCTGTGCATAACTCTGATCCTGATCATAGCTACCGTCCTGTGCATAACCCTGGCTCTGGTCATAGCTGACGTCCTGCGCATAACCCTGACCCTGGTCATAACTGCCGTCCTGTGCATAACCCTGCTCTTGATCATAGCTTCCGTCCTTGGCGTAACCTTGCTCATAACTTTCATTCCCGCTATACTCGTTATCCTGCACAGAGTTCTGCGACGGGATATGGCTTCCGGGCGCGTCGAACCGATGATCGTATTTTTCCTGCTGCTCCGGTGTCAACGGCTGATGGAGCATTTTCAGTTCCATTGCCTTAATAACGTATTTTCCCTCGCCAAACCAGAGGATCAGTTCATCACATTCCTCTACGCATCTGGCTGCCAGTCCGACTCTATGATACAAATAGGCCAGTTCATATGCCCATTTTTCCCTATAGTCTCTCTTCTTGAGTTCCTCCAGAACAGCAATTCGTTCTTCCAGACTCACATCCTGCGCCTCATACAATTTATACTGCAAAATGTACCTTCCCGGATCCTTGGGCGCCACCTGTACAAATTCCTTATAATATTCTATTGCCTGCACATATTCTTCCATTTTAATGGAAAGCTCGCACAGAGAATAGCAGATGGTCCTTCCGCCGGGACGTCGCTCATATGCTAAAAGCAACATATCTCTGGCATCCTCATATCTGCGATTGATCTTATAGAGGTCGCTGATCGTACACAACATCATGACACTTTTTACACGACGCCAGTCAATCGTGTCGGCAATTTCAGCCGCCTGTACATATTCTCCCCGGCTGATCAGGTCTTTGATTTCTTCCGCTCTTAATTTATATTCACTCTTATCCAAGGTATTTCGCTCCCTTAACCTTTTCTTGTCCTAAGTCCCTTATTTCATCAAAGCAGACTGTCCCACTTTTTTCTTATTCAGTGTATCATAGTCACTATACGTATGTCAAAATCAAACTGGGGAAATTGTAGTATAAATTGAGAGTTAGTAAAGAAACCACGAACGCCCACGGCGAACGGAACATCACGCCTTGATGTCGCGTCTCCGGGTGTGAATTTTCTAATGAAAAGTGATACAGTGGTTCTCATCATGACGGGGTCGCCTACACGCGCCATCCATGGCGCGGATCGGCTGACGCGGACATCGTGTCCGCTTTCCCCCTGTCTTTCAACACTTTTCAAGAAAATATCAACACCCTCCGACAGACATCGCGGCATGACATTCCGTCCACCGTGGGCGTTCTGTGTTTTGGGTCTATGCAGAAAAACTGAGTTGTGAGATACTAAATTCGCTGCAAATAACGCATAAAAAGATGAATATGGGTCTATATGGAAAAAACTGGCTCTGAGATACTCATTTTGAAGAAATTGAGTATCTGGAAAGCAATTTTTTCGCTATAGACCCATATTGTCTAGTTTTTGTTTTTTACCCGTCCCAAAAAGTACCTACAGGGAAATTTATCTTCTATAGACCCATGACGTTTTTCAAAAAACCAGTAGCCCGTAGTTAAGGGGAGCTGTTTGCATGTATTTCTTGATTTTTCGCACATACTAGATTCTTGTTTTTAACTTCCGCACATGTATTCTTAAATGCTTTGCCTAAATAATTGGGATGTTTTTCATAACCCAGCAGAAAAGGACTGCTCCCCTGGGCATAGATGCGGCGGAGACTGTGAGATTTTCTTGGAAAGTGGTTGAACCGCAGGGGCAACGCGAACATGATGTTCGCGTTAGCCAAGCCATGTATGCATGGCTTTTGGACGCCACGGATGGCGTCTGTAAGCGGCCCCGTCATGATGAGAGGCACCTGGCCACTTCCCTTTAGAAAATCCACAGTTGTAGCTAGCATCCGAGTCCGGGGCGGGCAGTCCTTTCTGCGTGGATTTTAAAGCAACTATTCATTTAACTTTCAATTTATTGTAAAAATTAAAATTAGGTTCTGGTTTTCTCCACTAATTTCGCATACTCTGCTTCATCAATATGGTACTTTTTTCGAATAATCATATAGGATATCACCAGCGCAACGAGCGGAATAAGTACCATTCCAACACGGAACAGGATTCCCTGCGCCGTCGTAATTTCTCCGATATAGCGATTCGCCTCTGCCAGTGCCGCTTCGCTGGATATCTCGCCGCGGTTCACTTCTATCTCCAGGGCACTGATGCTTCGGCTCTTGGCATAAATTCCGCTCACGATCAATACTAGTGTAGATAACCCCTGATTGATTCCGCCTGCCAGTTTCACACTAAAAGAACGCACCGCAGATATTACCGAATCGTGTCTTTCATGGAATCTCGCCTCATCATATTCGATCGTATTGTTAATCATCACGATGATCACAAGATTCATCAGCCCCTGAAAGAAAAAGATAACAAAACCTATCGCATTCAATAAAACTACATTTTTCGGAAGCACGTAACCAAATCCCATAAAACAGGCATATCCAATCAATAATGCTGCAAAACACACATTAAGCATTTTCTGTCTCGTAAAATGTTTTGCCAGAGTCGCATAGCTCGCCTGGGAGATCAGCATTCCCAGACCATACATCACCGTAAAATAAAATACCAGATTACCGCTTTCCGAATATCCGTATTCTATATAAAAAAAGTTCACGCCAAAAATAATAAGAATATTGCAGGTAATGTTAAAAAAGATAGAAGCAATTCCCGCTGCCACCAATTGATCATTTCTCATAAAAATAAGATACATGTCCTTTAATGACAGTTTATCTTTTTGTTCTTCTCTGTCATTTTCCTTGATTCCAAAGGCGGTCAGCATCTGAAATGCAATCAGGCAGAGTGCTACCACAACCGCTACGATTCTGTATGCTTTCACCGCATTTCCTGCGATCACAACAGGAACTACTCCCGCCACGGAAAACTGTCCGATACATACAAAAATGCTCATAATCGTTACCAGAGAATCTCTCGTTCCGGGATCTGAACTTAAGGAGGGCAGCACTCCCCAATAGGCAATGTCATTCATGGTGTAAGTCATTCCCCACAGAAGGTAGAAGAGACTGTAAAATGCGACAAATCCCCACCCACTCGGTCGGATAGTAAATAAACACACAATAACAATCGCATTTGTAAGCGAACCAGCTAATATCCACGGCTTAAATTTTCCCATTTTAAAATGCGTATTTTCTATAATAATTCCCATGAGCAGATCATTTATCGCATCCCAGACCATACATAGGATCATCGCCCCGCTGATCATGGCAAACTGCGCACTTGTAAGATTCATGGTATATTGCACATATAGGATCAGATACATGCTTACCAGAGCATATGCTGCATCTCTTCCCGTTGCTCCGATACAATAGCTCCATTTCGTTCTTGCATCTAACTTATCCCTCATTTTTTGCCCTCCTGTTCGCGGAATCCACAATTCTCTGAATCGTACTGTGTTTTATCATGCCGCCACTCTGATTACATACGCTGTCAATATTTCCTTCAAGAATCCCTTCTGACATCATCCTCACTTCCGGGTCATTGAACGGTTTGGAAAAATAAAGCACTCGCGCAGCCAGCATTCCTATACGACTCCACTTTCTTGCCGGGGCTGAATACGGCTGCATCTGCCGCAACGAATTTTTCGTTGTGAACTCACCCGGTTTCGTATGCGAAAAACAGGTACGCTGGTAGGTATAGACAGCATCAAAATCTTCTTCCGACAACGGTATCGATGTATGGATCGTCAACGGGCATTGTAGTTTCACTCCCTCCACACAGATACTTTCCGACAGCCGGATATCCTGCAGCGATGCACCTACCTGAATCTCGTACTCCCCACCGATCACCCGGAATTCTGAATCCTGGTATACCGAAAAAGCTCCGGTATCCAGCATGATCTCTACTTCTTTTTTCTCTCCGGGCTGCAAATGTATCTTCCGAAAGCTTCGCAGTTCCCTTCTCGCCCTGAAATCTCCCGTTTCCGGGTTCTTCACATATACCTGGGCAATCTCACATCCGGCGGTATCTCCGGTATTTTCCACTGCAAAAGTAATCCGGCAATTCTGCTTTACATCCCGATGGACTTTCAGATCCGTATACGCAAAATTCGTGTAGCTTAACCCATACCCAAAGCAGTAACGCACAGGAATCCGGAAGGTATCGTAATATCGATATCCCACAAAAATACTTTCCCGATATTCTACATCATCCAAATGGTTTTTCTGCTCGCCCTGCCTACCAAAATATCCATAGCTCGGCACATCCGTTTCCCTATAAGGAATGCTCTCTGCCAGTTTGCCGGAGGGACTGGTGTCCCCCAGGACGATCCCGGCACAGGCTTCCGCAACTGCTTCTCCGCCAAGGTACATCTGTAACAACGCTTTACATTTTGATGGCAATTCCATATTGTAAGGGGCACCACTTATAGATACAAAACCGATGTCTTCATTTACTTTCAGCAGCTGTTCCAGTAAAATGCTCTGATTTAACGGCAGTTCATAACTTTCCCTGTCATAGCCTTCTCCTTCTGCCATCTCCGTGAGCCCACCGAAAAACAGCACCGGTATCTGTCTTTTTTTCGCATCCTCTACCTTTTTGCAGGCTTCCTTTTCCAGTCTGTGGCTCCTATGAAAAGTAGAATTTTTATATCCTTTGGCATAACATACTTTTATATCTCTTTTTTCAAATGCCTCCACAAAGGAAATAACTCTCTCTGTATGGATATGGCTACTGCCGCCTCCCTGGATCCGGGGCGTTGATGCCATATCCCCTATGATCAGAATTTCCTTTATTTCTTTTGACAATGGGAGAAACTCTTCATTTTTAAGAAGAACAGCGCTTTCCTCCTCAATTCTTTTTGCCAAATCATGATGTCGTTCTCTGGTCTCTGCCAGAACCTCTTTTCTGCGTTTTTCCGGCAAAATATTCCCGGCATAATCTGTGTTTACTCTTTCTATTCTTTTTATAGCAGTTTCCAGAATCTCCTGCGGCAGTTTTCCTGATTGTATAGCCTCCAGAATCTGCGCATAATGGTTACCGCAGCTGTCCGGCATCTCCACATCCATTCCCGCCGCCACACAGGCCGGCAGATCCACGCAGGCTCCCCAGTCACTCATTACCAGACCCTCATAACCCCATTTTTCTCTGAGAATCTCGGTCAGCAGGTGGGAATTTTCACATGCAGGAAGACCATTTATGTAATTATAGCTTGCCATGACTGTCGCCGGTTTTGCTTTTTTCACCGCTTTCTCAAATGCCGACAGATAGATTTCATGCAATGCTCTGTCATCAATCATGGAATTGGAGGTCATTCTGTGAGTCTCCTGATTATTTCCCGCAAAATGCTTCAGCGAAGTGCCCACACCCTGCTCCTGCATTGCACTAATATAGGCCGTCGCTAATTCTCCTGTCAGGAAAGGATCCTCTGAATAGTATTCAAAATTCCTTCCGCAGAGAGGGGATCGTTTGATATTTATTCCGGGTCCCAACACCACGGAAACGCCAAGCTCCTTTGCCTCCTGCGCAATGCTTTCCGCCATTTGTCCGATCAGATTCGGATTCCAGGAGCACGCTACGCTGCTCGCCGTCGGAAAACAGGTAGCTTCATAGCTGTCGTTGTTCTTCGCTCCATCCTCCTGGGCGCGGACGCCGTGCGGTCCGTCCGACACCTGAATATCTCCGATATGCCACGCTCCGTAACCCGTCACGAGCCTGCACATTTCTTCCAGACTTTTCCTCATAAAATACCTCCTTTTCTTCGATTTCCTCTAAGAAAAACTTAGCATCTCTTTTCTTTTTGCTATATCATTTTTATGTTGTATTATGTTAAAATTATTATAGAAAGAAGGGATACGCAATGACTAAGAAAAAAGCGCAGATTGGATACGAATTTTTAGATGCTTCCGGGAATTTTATATACGAAGCGCGGGAGACCGGAAAAACACATACTCCCTTTGCTTCGGAAATTTTATTGTTCCAATCGATAAAATGCGGTGACCTGACAGGAGTGAAAAATGCCCTAAATCTGTATCGGCAATCCGGTCTGATCATCGGGCATATGTCCGACAATCCTTCCCGGAAAATACACTACTGGGCAGTATCCACCATTGCCGTAGCGATTCATTATGCTATTCTGGGCGGACTGGATGAAAGTGAAGCTTATCAGTTAAGCGATTTCTATATTCAGAAGATTGATTCTCTTCAGACCATGGAAGAGTGTATTGATTATTTATGTGAAAAAGCAATCGAACTGGTCACAAAAGTAAAGGAGAAATCCATTCCTCAATGTTACAGTCCTTTGATCAATCAATGTGTTCATCTGATACATATCCATCTTCACAGCCGTCTTAAAATAGAAGATATCGCCAAAAGTCTTCATGTATCAAGGGATTATCTATCGCAGGCCTTCAAAAAGGAGACTGGAGTTCCCCTCCACCAATATATTCTGGATCAAAAAATGGAAGAAGCAAAACGTATGCTTACCCGAGGGATGACGATCAACGCCGTCAGCTATACGCTCTGCTTCTGCAATGAAAGCCATTTTATCCAGTTATTCAAAAAGAAGTATCATATGACACCAGCAGCATATGTTGCCGGTACAAAATCACGGTTATGAATAGTCAAAACAGATCCAGCATATTGTCCAGATAGATTTCTTCTCTGACCTGCAGTTGGTACTCCTGTTTCGTCATATAGTACAGTAAAAATTCCAGAACCAGTGCACTGCCCAGTCCCCGGCCTTCGATCTTATAATTGGAAAATCCCATCGGCAGATAGATCTTCTGAATATCTCCCACGCTGATAAATCCCGGATTTTTCATGGCTTTGGAGAAACGATAGCCTTCCTCCGCCCCCGGTGAGGTACAACTAAAATCCGACTCCTCTCCCAGATTCCTGCGGCTGACGGCTTCGTAGCATTCCTTCCTGTCCTTACAGCCGAAATAACAACACTCATTGCACAAAAATTCCACTTTGTCTTTCTGTGATTCTGCCAGCGTATTTAATTTCTCATAAGCCTTGTTCAGGCGGAAATCCGGTACGACGTAGCGAAAATCGTCTCTGTCGGTCTCCTTTTTTAACGCTTCAAAATCCGTCAGTACTTTTGTGGTGGAGGATACCGGATAAAGTTGCGGATAATGACTTTTCAAATACTGTAACAGCAGTTCCGAATGGACGATCACGCCGTTTTCCGGGGTTGCATTTTCCGCGAACAGAGCACAGAGTTCATTGCATTTTCTGTCCGAAAGATGTTCCTTGCGAAGAAGGGAATTACTGAAGGTCAGACGGGCTGAGATCCCGTATTCCTGTAACAGTGCCAGCACTTCTC
>ERZ780177.1792-NODE-1792-length-19258-cov-7.727282_pt1 | contig 19258 bp, 20 predicted proteins | sample MGYA00510973_ERZ780177 | MGnify/ENA primary metagenome ERZ780177 (study PRJEB29588, sample SAMEA2144396) | human gut metagenome | biome: human gut; feature: human-associated habitat; material: faeces | place: Denmark | collected 2008/2010 ...
GCCTGCAATTCACAGACAGCAAGCCCTTTCGGCTGCTTGAACAATTTTTACTTCAAAATATTGTCTAACTTTTGGGGGTCACTTCATTTATCGCAATTAGGGACTTTTTTTATTGTTTTGACCGTATGAATATATTTTCGCAAAAATGTACAGGGTTTCGGATGTACATTTCGGGGCCCGAATTTACCCGAAAATCTACAAGTCAGGAGCACGCAGAACTATGAGTAAAAGCGCAGTTCCGTACCTCTACGGTGCGGAGGAAACCATACCAATAGAGCAGCTGCGTCCCTTTGCAAACCACCCATTCCATGTCAGGCACGACTTGGAAATGAAGGAGCTTATGGACAGCATCGAGGAAAGCGGCATCATCCATGGCTGATTTGGCCGATAAGTTGAAGGCGGCAGGAATCCAAATCAAACTCATCAAAGCAACAGGTCAAATCCTGTACAAGGCAGTGGGTTTGGATGGCATGTGGGTCCCCTCTGATGCACTCGACGCGGGCTATGCAGCAGATGAAATGGAATCTGCCTTGAAAGACAAGAAGACGCAGCTGAAAGAGGGTAGGGAAGAGCCGCTGTTCGCACTGTATCAGAAACTGACCGTCAAATATCCGGAAGTCAGTAACGCAACCGTAAAACTGACCAGCCGACAAATTGTGTCAGCCGGCAAAAATGGACTGCTGCTTCAAATAAGCGATGGAAACGGGAACCTTGCCAAAATGATGGCGAACAAAAGCCAAATCGAAACAACGCCGGATGGCGAGGTGATGCTGCAAATCGGGAACGACTTCTCCTATGACTTGGTTTATGACGATGGAACCCACGGCACGATCCGAGGCGCGAGGCTGATTGAAAAAATCGAGGAAGAAAACCAGACAACGCCCCTGCAAGTCACTTTGAGCGCTGACCAGATAAAGGCAATGTCCGTGCGCGGGGTCACAATTTCCCTGCCGCAGGACGGCATCGAGCGGCTTTTTATACCTGAAAAATATGTGGTGCGTGATGTCGCTGCTGGGCGGTGCGCAGTGTATCTGTATCCCAATCACCAGTACAGCTATGTTCCAACGGGTGATGAGCATAAACGACTAAGTGTCAACGGTGAAAAACTGGGTTCCCTTCTCGGAGTGACTATAAAGCAGACATCAGAAGGCTCGTCCCTAAGCCGCAGAATCGCAGCCGTGGAACGCCGTATGGGTATCGAAAACGCCAAGCACTTAGGTGCAATGCTCCTCGGAATGACGGATCAAAATCTGTATACGGCTGGTGATTATGACACGGTTATACGGAATCTCAGAAAAAATCAGATAGACCTCGCGAGCGAGATCGCAGAAATGCAGGAAAAGAAAAAAGGCTTTGCAACAGCTGCCAAAAACTTGCAGCTTTGCAAAACCTATCGGTCCGTATGGCTGGAATATACCGGATTGCCCCTAAATCAAAAAACAGAGTTCTACGCGGCCCACAGCCAGGAACTACAGGCTTACCACAGCGCTGCCGCAAAACTGGAGAAAGAAGGTGTAGATCAGCCTGTTGAGCCGGAAAAAGTGATTACCCTTGCAGAAGGTGTGGAACAGCGAATCGAAGAACTGAAAGTACAGATGGAGGAAGTGGATAAACAAGAAGAAAAAATTGCTCAGGAACAACGGACTGTGGTGCAAATCCAAAATTGCGAGAGTAATAGACGGGACAGTGAGATTGCAGTAATGTAAATAGATAGAGTCGAATTTATCTGCACGACAATGTATGAATAAATTGTAAAATTTAAAACGGCAGGTGTGGAAATTCAGACTTTTTTGATCTCTTACCTATTGAGGGGGAGTGCAACAATGTCTGAATGCCGAAGTGTTCTCTTGTTACGCTTTGAATTCATAGCATATGCCGCACGCGCACCTCCCAACTTTTGTGTTCGAAAACGAAAGCAAAAACAAAAGTGGAGGTAATTATGAGATCACGTGATAAGGTAAAAGAACAAGCTATGCAAATGCGAGAAGGCGATAACCAGCGCAGTCCATTAAAGGGCAGATTCACCCGTTTTATCAGGCATAGAATGAAATGGTATGCCTCCGAATATTACAGGAAGCATAAACCACGGGAAAATGTAAGCCCGTTGGACGATGTGGAAGATCAATTGTATGACCCAGAGGTGGATGTTGGTTTCGTTATGCGGAGCTCGTTGTGGACGCAGAGCGGTTACGCGCACAACTTACAGAAAAGGAAAATGAAATCTTGGCGTTGTGCTTGAAGATGTCCCGCAACATGGCCGCAAAGGAATTGCATTGTTCGGAATCTAATATCAATAATGCCATTAAAAGAATTAACAAGAAGGCACGCCGCTAAAGTGGAGGAGAAAAACTATGTGTTCTTTTGATTATCATTTTCACAGGGCAATGGAGTATGAAGATGACTTGGTGTGGATCATGGCTGTCTACTACAATTTAATGCGCGCTATTTGTATGATTTATTACTGGGACAATGAAAGCGAGTATAAGCCCTTGCTGTGGCTTGTGGAGGCCGTCATGGCAAACTACCCGGACGGCGTTCTGCTAATTGGCGGGTATCTGCCTTGCTGGCTGTTCAATTATGTTATGAGTTATGTGCTGCGGTACATCCTCTCCCATCGCAAGGTGCGGCGCGGAAAGTCGTTCAAGATGATCCTTGCCATCTGCTGCTATGCCGACGACATCACTGTGTATGGGCGCATATCCAACCTTACAAAAGTGATGAAGGACACCACCAGATGGGCAAAGGAGACGCTGGGGCTGACAATCAAGAGTGCGTGGGATATTATCCACTTTGCGTCCTTTGATGCCGAGCGCCAACAGAACAAGCGCCGCAAGGCTGGCAGCCATCAGCGCACGCCGGGTCTTGATATGATGGGCTATGTGGTACGCCGCACTTATACCATCATCCGAGGCCGCAACTTTGTCAAACTGCGGCGGGCAATCCTGCGTGCCCAGCGCGATCTGGACGCTTTGGGGTATGTGCCGTGGTGGAGAGCGCAGCGCATTATGAGCCAGTGGGGCGAAATCAAGCACAGCGACAGCCGGGGCTTTTGCCAGAAGTACAACGTCTATAAAATTATCCGCGCCGCGAAACGTTCTGTATCGTGGCATAGTAAACAGTTACTGTTAAAGGAGCAAGCGCATGGAGCAGTATGTTAAAAAGCCCGCTGCCGTGCAGGTGTTCGCGCTGAATGGCGCGACGGACATTATCCTGCGCAAGGATATTGCGTCCGAGAAAATCACCGACGAAGAGGGCAACAAGCAGACGGTCTGGAACTGCGAGGAGCGCCAGATTCGCGTTGCGTCCGCAGTCACCGAGGAAGAAGTCACGGCGGACTTCGATTCGTGGTGGGACTATCAGCCGCCGCGCGAGGCTGAGCCTGTGACTGCCTCTGACCGTCTGGATGCCCTTGAGGCAGCCGTTTATGATTTGGCGGAGGTGGTATACAATGGCTAAATTTTACGCGACACAAATCCGCATGGGCCGCACGACGCTGGAACAAGTTCCTGCCGTCTGGCGGAAAAAAACGGCGGCTTTGCTGTAAATCATGTATCCGCGAGCACCCTGCAAGGGGTGCTCTTTTCTTTGCACAAAAATGAGGTACACCCTATGGGAAAAAGTATTTTTGATGGCCGCGTGCAGATCAAGTACAGCTATGGCTGTTACGGCATGACGCGCGGCGGTGGCAAGACGTGGCACGGCGGCATGGACATCGTGGGCGTCGACAGCGACGTTATCCTCATGCCGTACTATGAGATGCCCGACGGCACGCAGAAGCCTATCAAAGGCCGTGTGACGCGGGCGCGTATCGTGACCGACCATTCCGACAGAACGTGGGAGTGGGGGTATTATGTTTGTGTCCAGCTTGATGCCGACCAGACCCCCGATGCTGTCAATTTCATGTACTTCTGCCATTGCTCCCGCTTGCTTGTCGATGTTGGTGATCGCGTCATCAGTGGCCAGCAGCTTGCCATCATGGGCGAGACAGGTAATGCCAAGGGTACGCACCCGCACTGCCATTTTGAGGTGCGGGCCACGGCCAGCAGCAAGGGCCTTGACCCTTCGGCCTATGCAGCCATCCCCAACAACGCAGGCATCTATGGCACTGCTCCGGCAACGGAAAAGCCTGTCGAAGTTCCTGTCAGCAGCAATGAGAAAGCTGCAGTGTCTGCTTTGCAAAACATCACTGTTGGCCCTGTCAGTAGCGGTGACGCTGCCGCAGTCGTTGCGGTCTGCAAGGAACACGGCACGGTGGCAGACAGCTACACAAACGCCGAAAATCACTTGCAGATCATCTGCATCCGCAGCGTGGTGCAGGCTGTTGCAGACGCTGTGCTGGCGGTTTGCAAGGAACGCAAGCTGACTGACGCAAAACTCTACACGAGTCACTGGGCATAAAGGAGGTCTTTTATGAAGCAACTTTTGGAAGCCCTCACGGCGCTGTTGAAGGTGAAAACCATCGTCACGCTGGTTATTATCGCAGTGCTGGCCGCGCTGTCCCTCAACGGAAGTGTCGAGCCGGACAAGTTCCTCACAATCGCAACAATGGTTGTTGCGTTCTATTTTGGAACGCAGAATGAAAAAAAGTCGTAGTTCCCCATGAAATCACCTTTTCGCCCCAGAAAGGATGATTTGCATGAATAGTTTTATCGGATGGATCGGCGGCAAGCGTGCCCTGCGCAATGAAATTCTGCAGCGTATGCCTGCGGACATTGGACGTTATATTGAGGTGTTCGGCGGCGCAGGCTGGGTACTGTTTGGCCGTGAGCCGAGCAGCAAAGTCATGGAAGTGTTCAATGACTATGACGCGGAACTTGTCAACATCTACCGCTGCATCAAGTACCACCCGGACGCCCTGCAGCATGAACTTGATATGCTCCCAGATGCGCGGGAAGTGTTCTTTGACTGTCTGGCACAGGAGCAGGTGCGCGGGTTGACTGACATACAGCGAGCGGCACGCAGCCTATACCTTATTAAGGCCAGCTTTGGAACAGACCGCCACACATTTGCAACTGCTCCGAAAGGCGTCTGCAACATTTCTGCATCGTTCCCTGCAGTGCAGGAACGGCTTCGCCGGGTCATAATTGAAAACCTTGACTTTGAGCATCTGATTAAAACCTATGACCGGGAAAACGCGCTGTTTTATTGCGATCCGCCATATTTTGAAACCGAAAAATACTACCGCGCCCGCTTTCAAGAAAGCGACCACAAACGGCTGGCCGACGTGCTTCACAGCATCAAGGGCCGCTTCCTGCTGTCCTACAATGATTGCCCACAGGTGCGGGAGTTGTATGCCGACTGCATTATTGAGCCTGTTTCGCGGCGTAATACGCTGTCTGCGCAAAGTGTGGACGGCTACAAAGAAGTCCTTGTTCGCAACTATGAATTGTAACGGAAAGCGTTATATCCTACCAAAATGAAGACACCCCACTAAGGATTATTTTAGAATGGTCGCAGGGGCGATAAGGTGATAAAAAATCATCTCTCCCGCTTGTTAGGTGAAAGACGCTGGACACAGGCGCGACTTGCACGAGAAACAGGCATCCGTCCGTCGACCATTTCCGCCTACTATAACGAACTGGCGGAGCGCATCAGTTACGAGCACATGGATCGCATTTGCGAAGCTCTCGACTGTGATGTAAGTGATCTTCTGGAACGAGTGCCTTCTCGGCAGCGCAAAACGGGCAAAGACCTAATCTTAGAACAGCACGGAAACCGAAAAACTAAACAATAAGCGGGAAACAAAAAAAGGCGTTTTAGAGGTATTTAAACACTTCTAAAACGCCTTTTTTTGTTTCTCAAATTGAGCGGAAATCCCGCTATTTCTTTTTCATTTTAAAATCAAAGTCTTTTCAATTTTTTTGCAAAGCAACAGCCATAATGCTCCTCCTTGAAAAAAATTGTAATGATGTAGCATTGATTTTATCTGTTTCGGCTATCCCATAGGAAAAAGTGTGCCCAATATGGTGAAAGTGACAAAAATGTATTCGAGTACAGTTTGGTATAACTTGTACTGTTGAAAAATATCGCATTGTGTGGTATTATACCTATACATATTATATATGGGCTTCTGTGGAAATGGGTATCATCCATTCTCAAAATGGATGATACTCCTTAGAGGCTTGAATTGTCCTTCAAGTATCTCATTTGTTGAAGTATCAGAAAGAGAAATTGTGAAGGTTATCAGTGTGCTCACATACTATGTTGCGCCCTGGAAAACGAATGAAAAGTGCTTGAAGAACAATTCGAGCCCACGGGTTGGTTGCTGTTGAGCAACGAGCCGTGGGCTTGTTTCAGTTAATTTAAAACAGGGGCTTTTTACGAGGATTTGAATAAACAGAAGCTGTGGTGGCAATCGAAAAACATTTGCGGAAGATAGCCACCGTGAGAAAAAGCGCCGACTTTAGTATGACGAGCAAGCGGTTTTTATAGATTGCTTGGCTCAATGTGAGACTTTCCATATAAGGACGAAGAATTTTAGGAGCGTATCAAGTATTTGTTTGGCGACGGTTGAGCAAACAGTTTGGAACTTGTTTAAGGAAGGAAAAAGTTCAGACAAAATAAGAACGGGGAAAAGAATATGATTCGAGTACTTCAAGTTGTTAATATAATGGATCGGGCAGGGCTCGAAACAATGCTTATGAACTACTATAGAAATGTAGATAGATCTCAGGTGCAATTCGATTTTTTGACGCATAGAGATACGCCAGGCGCTTATGAAAACGAGATCAAAGAACTAGGCGGAAAAATATACCGCGCCCCGCGTCTATATCCACAGAACTATCTGCGTTATTTTTCTTTCCTATCAAATTTTTTTGATGAACACCAAGAGTACAAAATAGTGCATTCTCATATTGATACTATGTCAGCATTTCCACTGTATGCTGCTAAAAAAGCTGGAATACCAAATAGAATAGGGCATAGCCATTCATCAAAATTGGACTTGGATTTCAAACTTCCCATTAAGTATGCTGCAAAACTTCTTATGCCCTACGAAGCCAACTGGTATTTTGCCTGTAGCCAAAAGGCTGCTGATTTTATGTATCCTGGGGAAAATGTCAAAATAGTACACAATGCAATAGATTTAACAAGATTTCAATATGACAACCATAAACGAAATGATATAAGAAACAAGCTGAACTTGAATGGGAAATTTGTTATTGGACATGTTGGTAGATTTTACTATGTGAAGAATCAAATGTTTTTATTGGAGATTGTGAATGAGATAAAGAAGGAAAATACGAATGTTCGGCTTTTGCTAATTGGAAAGGGAGAAGATGAAGAAGCTCTTAGAAAAAAGGTTGAAGATTTAGGGCTTCAGGAAAACGTGATTTTTCTTATCGATAGATCGGATGTTAACGATTTGTATCAAGCAATGGATGTATTTGTTATGCCATCCATCTTTGAGGGACTCCCTGTTGTTGGGGTAGAGGCTCAGGCAAATGGTCTTCCGTGCTTGTTCTCAAATACAATTTCCGATGAAGTGCTTCTCACAAATCGAGCCGAAATGATGAGCCTAAAATGCCGACCTAGAGAATGGGCTGACAAAATTATGAATATGCGAAGAGAGAAAAGCCAGGATACGCGAACTCAATTGGCAGAAAAAGGCTATGATATTCAAATTGAGGCCCAAAAGTTACAGGAATGTTATGTTCAAATGTACAATAGTAAATAAGAGTCAAGAGGAGATACATTAAACATGCGGATTGCAATGATTGGGCACAAGAGAATTCCGGGAAGAGAAGGCGGGATAGAGGTTGTAGTTGAGGAACTTTCGACACGAATGGCAAATCTTGGAAATGAAGTGACAGTATACAATCGGAAAAGCAAATTTATTGAGCCCCAAAAGAAGTATAAAGGTGTTCGCATAATTACTATTCCAACAATTGAAAAGAAGTCAACTGATGCAGTGGTTTATTCTTTTTTTGCATCTATTCATGCATTATTTCAACACTATGATGTTATCCATTATCACGGAATTGGACCGAGCTTTTTCTTACTTCTTCCTCATATTTTTGGAATTCGTACGATAGTAACAGTACATGGACTAAATTACAAAACGCCAAAATGGAAGGGATTTGGCGCAAAATTCATGAGGTGGGGTGAATTAATTGCAGCCAAGTATGCTGACGAGATTATTGTCCTTTCCGAGGAACAAAAAACATACTTCAAAACCAGATATAATAGGGAAGCTATATATATTCCAAACGGTGTAACCCTTCAAGACATAATTCCACCCGAAATTATACAAGAAAAGTACGGATTGAATAAGGATGGTTATATTCTTTTCCTTTCCAGATTGGTTCCTGGAAAGGGAGTGGAATATCTTATTCGCGCATATAAGCAGATTCCTTCGGAGCTTCCTTTGATTATTGCTGGCGATGCTCCATTTGTTAGTGATTTTGTTGGTGAGGTCAAGAGGGAAGCAAAAAGTGATTATAGAATTCGGTTTGTCGGATTTGTAGAAGGCAAGGAACTACAAGAACTTTATTCTAATGCTCGGCTTTTCGTTTTTCCAAGTGAAGCGGAAGGAATGCCGATGTGTCTATTAGAGGCACTAAGCTATAATATACCTTGTCTTGTTAGTGACATACCTGAAAATATTGAGGTCGGTGGAGAATACGTGACTTCCTTTAAAAGCATGGATATAAGTGATCTGAAAAATAAGCTGGAAATGATATTAAGTCGTCAGTGTAAAAACAGTACAGATCTTCGTGAATATGTAAAGAATAATTATGATTGGGATACAGTTGTCAGAAAAACATTAAAAGTGTACAAGGCAAAAAATTCAGAATGAGCAGTATACTATCCGCCTGACCAGACAATCAGTATGTTTCATTATGTCTCATAAGATATAGTAGAGGATAGAGATAAAGGATATATCTGGTGGAGGAAACTCGAAATAGGATAAATCCTTCAAAATGATGGCTCAATAAACCTAAGTGTGTGGATATGTAGGAGAAATAGATTTCTTCAATAAATTATGAGAGAATATTGCAGGAGAAATAAAGCTGATGAAAACAGTAACAATCATAACACCAACTTATAATCGTGCTGAACTGTTAAAAAATTTATATCAATCCTTAGAACAGCAAAACAATAAAGACTTTGAATGGCTGATAGTAGATGATGGAAGTACAGATTGTACGCAAGAAGTCGTAGAAAAGATTGCGAATAAGGCATCGTTTCACATTGATTATATTTGGAAAGAAAACGGCGGAAAACATACTGCACTAAATGTTGGCATAAGGACAATACATACAGAACTAACGATGATTGTAGATAGTGACGATCGGTTGCTTCCAAATGCTGTGGATGACATCTGCAAAACTCATCGTAAGTACTCTAATAATGGTGAAATTGGTGTTTATTCATTCTTGAGGTGTTACTCGAATGGAAAGCCGGTTGTTTCGCTGGAGGCAGAAGAATTTGTTGATTCTTATGTAAAATATCGAATTAAGGAAAACAGACCTGGAGATATGGCTGAGGTATTTAAAACACCTGTTTTGAAAGAATTCCCTTTTCCGGAGTTTCAGGGGGAAAGGTTTTTAAGTGAGGATGTTGTGTGGATTCAAATCGGTTTAAAGTATCAATATGCTTTTATTAATAAGCCGATTTATCAGTGTGAGTATTTAGAGGGAGGGTTAACAGCAAATGACAAACGAATGAAGTTTGCCTCTCCATGTGGCTCGATGCTACGCGGCAAGATGCTGATGAGTAAAGAGTGTGGCATTATTCAGAATTTAAAGGGTGCCATAATATATGACTGCTACAAAAGAAATTTAACGGATGCATGTCTTGACGAAAGATTGAATCTGAACCTAAGAAATAAAACCATGTGTATTCTTTGTGAACCTATATCATTTTATTACTTCGCGAGGTGGAGAGATAATATAAAATGAAAAAAGAATCAAACTTGTTTTTATATTCAGGTACATTCCTTCTTGCTATTAAAACAGTGTTTTCTGCGTCCAAAATTATTCCATACAGTGACTTTATGGATACTATTTTAGCAGCCGTAGGCGCATTTTGTATGATTTTAAGCATTATTATGCAGCGATATAGGGTGAAGGTATTGCTTCTTTATGCAATGCTCATAGGTATTACGGTATATAATGCTTTGATCACTAGAAACAATGCTTTGGCAGCAACTGTCATTACTTGTTTGGCGATAAGAAAAACTGACTTTAAAACATACATTCGATATGTTTTTAGGATGCAGAGCGTTTTGGTAATATGTCACACGATAATAGCTATAATTGGCAGCATGATTGGTATATTTGATATAACGCAAAATATTGGCGGTATAACAAGATATGATTTCGGAACACTTCATCCAAATTCATTTGCAGCGCTTGTTTTTAATTTGATAATTATGGGGATTTGGCTAAATTGGCATAAAATTAAAACAAAGCACATTATATATATGATTCTCGGGTCTGGTATTCTATACTGCTTTTGCAAAACAAGAACTAATTTTATTGCAATGTTAGTTGTGATTGGTTGTGTTTATGTCTGCAGAGTTAAGCATAAGTTTGTTCGACTTATAGGCAAAATAGCAACTGTAATAATTCCACTTCTTTCGGTTGCTATGGGGACAGCAATTATCCTATATACTACAGGCAATGGGATCGTGTTGCTATTGAATAAAGCGTTAAATGCAAGAATAATTTTAGGTGCGTATGCTTTGGCACACGAGGGATTCACTTTGTTTGGTCAAAATATGACATCCCTATACACGGAAACGACATGGGATCCCATTTGGAAATTAAACGCTTTTACATTTGATTGTATATATACATATATGTTGATTAACCAAGGAATAATTTGGTTGATTCTATTGACAATACTTTTTGCAAGGCTCGCAAAAAGAAAAAATCCAAAAGATAATGTTGCAATTATAGCTTGGGCGTTGTATGGCGTAACGGAAGTGCAGGGATTGAATTGTTTTTCCTGTATGCCGATTCTTTTGCTTACAAAATTGTTTGGAAAGGGACCAGAGCAAAATGGATAATATTCCTCATATAATACATTATTGCTGGTTTGGAAAAAATCCCAAACCGCAGCTCGTAATAGATTGCATTTCGACATGGGAAAGGTACTTTCCAGGTTGGGAAATTAAGGAATGGAATGAAGACAATTATAATGTTAGGACAATTCCATATATTCAAGAAGCTTATGAGGCAAAGAAATGGGCATTTGTGGCGGATTATGCTCGATTTGATATTTTATATCAATATGGTGGAATATATTTGGATACAGATGTAGAGTTCATCAAACCGTTACCACAACAATTTTTACAATTAAAAGGATTTACAGGGTTTGAATGTACCGGAATTGTTGCGCCAGGATTGATATTTGCGGTGGAGAAGAATTTTCCTATTTTAAAAGAGTTTATCAACCAATATAAAACTGAACATTTTGAGATAAAAGCAGATGGAATTTATAAAACTGTAAATCTTCACGTGACAGAGATTTTACAAAAAGAGGGATTGAAAACAGATAATACACTACAAACAGTAGCTGGATTGACGGTGTTTCCATCAGAGTATTTTTGTGGTTATGATACCGACATCCATGAACCCGATATCACGTGCAATACAATTTGCTGGCATCATTATTTTGCATCGTGGTCGAAGGTGCCTTTTAAATCTAAAGTCCAGAATGTCTTAAAAAAAGCAATTGGAAAGAAAAATTATAAGAAATTGATTTTACTAAAGCGGAGACTCAATAAATGAATGAATACATTAAAAGCGATTTGTATCGCTGCTATGGTAAAACTGGATTTAGAACGTTTATCAGGGGGATGTTAGAAGATCCGGGATTCAATTATATGTTTTGGCTCAGAATGTGCCAAGCCGGGGGGACGAGAAAGATGTTCGCATTACCTATTCATAAGTGGAAGCGAACATTTGGAAAAATAAATATTGGATACAAATGTAAGATCGGTTATGGCTTATATATTGGACATGGAGGTCCTTGCGTTGTTAGTGACAGTGCAGTAATCGGGGATAACTGTAATTTGTCACAATTTGTTACAATCGGAGCAAATGAGGGTAAAGCTGCAGATATAGGAAATAATGTGTACATTGGACCGGGAGTATGCGTTGTTGAGCATGTGACAGTAGGCAGTAATGTAACAATTGGTGCGGGTTCTGTGGTAGTCAAAGATATTCCCGATAACACAACAGCAGCTGGAAATCCGGCACATGTTGTTAGCTATAAGCAACCAGGAAGATATATAAAAAATCAATGGCTTGAAAAAAGGAATATAAATGGACAGTAGACTGAAAAAAAACTATGTATATAATCTTTTGAGCCAATTGCTTACAATAATAATACCGGTTATAACGACTCCGTATGTATCAAGAGTTCTGGGTGCACAAGCAATTGGAGATTTTGGCTATGCAACTGGAATAGTGTCATATTTTTGTATGGTTGCAATGCTGGGAACCGCAAATTATGCCCAGAGAGAAATAGCAAGGAGGCATAAATCAAAAAATGAGGTAAGTTGCATTTTCTTCGAAATTCTATCAATTAGAATTGTGATGATTTTAATTGTTTTTGTTTTCTATCTGGTTTTTATAAACCTGCCTTCTTGGAAACACTATAGAATACTCTTTTCTGTGCAGGTTATTTCTTTTGCAGCATGGGGATTTGATATTAGCTGGCTGTTTCAGGGACTGGAACAGTTCAAAGTTACTGCGCTTAGAAATTCCATTGTAAAGATTATTTCTACCGTACTGATATTGGCTCTCGTAAAGAAAGAAAGTGACCTTGTACTATATACCATCATATATTGCCTAAGCGATTTGATTGGCAATATAACAATGTGGCCTTCCTTGAAAGGGAAAATAAATAGGGTTTGTTTTTCCAAATTGAATTTATTTCGTCATTCTAAGGGAGTATGGGAACTGTTCATTCCCAATATTGCGCTTCAATTATATACAGTGTTCGATAAGACTATGCTGGGATCATTAGTCGATACCTTGCAAGTCGGTTATTATAGTCAAGCGGAAAAAATTATTAAAATTATACTGGTTGCTATAAGTTCTCTTTTTACCGTGCTCCTTCCACGCTTTTCATACTTAAGTGATCAACATGGTGACACTGAAGCTAACAGCTATTTTGTATCAGCCATAAAGTATACGTATTTCATGGCTGTACCATTGACAATCGGTTGCATTTGCGTTTCGGATTATTTTGTTCCTGTTTTTTTTGGACCAGGATATGATGAGGTATCTCCGTTAATGAAGATTCTAGCAATTTTATTTATTGTCATGAGTATAGAAAAGCTGTTAGGAACAGTTTTGATCGCATATAGCAAACAAAATATATATACAACATCAGTTGTGATTGCTTCAATTGTTAACGTAACCTTAAATTTGATATTTATTCTTGTCTTTCAGTTAGATGCAATAGGCGTTGCCATCGCATCAGTGATTGCAGAATTTGTTGCTATGTTAATTCAGCTGTTTAATTTACCAACATGCTTTCATAAATATAGTGTTTTGGTGGTGAGCAAGAATTATATCATAGCGGGCGTTGGAATGGCAATTGCTTTAATACTTATAAATATCGTTCCTATGGGCGTTGTTGGTCACTTGGCTGTAAGCATATTATTAGGCGCGGCAATTTATTTTAGTCTTCTAATTGTTATAAAAGATAACATGGTCGTTAACGTATTGAAGTATTTTATAACAAAACTGCGGAGATGATGCGATAATAAGTTATATATGCAGGAGAAATACAGTATACTTTAAGTGGGTTAATCAAAAAAATATGCAAAGCGGACAGTTGTTGGTCAAATCAAGAAAGAGGCAAATTTTATAAACAACTAAGGGGTATGAGCGAAACAATTTATTTTGTACACATGTATTTTGTGGCATTTTGTTCACTCGTGCTATATAAAGAAAACTATCACAATTTTAAGTCATATTTTATTTGCGCAGGTGGAGCAACTATCATTGCACTACTTTGCCAAATTTATAAAAGTAAAAAAGAGGTAATAAAAATGGGTAAATACTTTGGGACTGATGGCTTCCGTGGCGAAGCTGGTATTGATCTGACTGCCGACCACGCCTACAAGGTTGGCCGCTTCCTTGGCTGGTATTATAATATGCTCCGCAAGCGCAACGGCAACAGCGAGCCTGCCCGTATTGTTATCGGCAAGGACACCCGCCGCAGCTCCTATATGTTTGAATATAGTCTTGTCGCTGGCCTGACCGCTTCCGGCGCAGACGCCTACCTGCTGCACGTCACTACTACGCCGTCTGTGGCTTACATTGCCCGCGTGGACGATTTCGATTGCGGCATCATGATTTCTGCCAGCCACAACCCCTACTACGATAACGGTATCAAGCTGATCGACTGCTACGGCGAGAAAATGCCCGAAGAGACTCTGCTGCTGGTGGAGGACTACATCGACGGCAAGCTCCATGTGTTCGATAAGGACTGGCCGGAGCTGCCCTTTGCCCATCGCGAGCACATCGGCTGCACGGTGGACTATGTGGCAGGTCGCAACCGTTACATGGGCTACCTGATCTCGCTGGGCATCTATTCCTTCAAGGGCGTCAAGGTCGGTCTGGACTGCGCCAACGGTGCAAGCTGGAATATTGCTAAGAGCGTTTTCGATGCTCTGGGTGCAGATACCTATGTTATCAACAACAAGCCCAACGGCCTGAATATCAACAACAATGCTGGCTCTACCCATATTGAGGGTCTGCAGAAGTTTGTGGTGGAGAACGGTCTGGATGTCGGCTTTGCCTTCGACGGCGATGCTGACCGCTGCCTGTGCGTGGACGAGAAAGGCAATGTCATCACCGGCGACCACATTCTGTACATCTACGGCTGCTACATGAAGGAGCACGGCGAGCTGATGAACAACACCGTAGTCACGACTGTTATGTCCAACTTCGGCTTGTACAAGGCTTTTGATGAGCAGGGCATTGGCTACGCCAAGACTGCTGTGGGCGACAAGTACGTCTACGAGTACATGGCTAAAACCGGCTGCCGTATTGGCGGCGAGCAGAGCGGTCATATCATCTTCTCTAAGTACGCCAGCACCGGTGACGGCATCCTGACCAGTCTCAAGATGATGGAAGTTATGCTGGCCAAGAAGCTGCCTATGAGCAAGCTGGCTGAGCCCCTGAAGATTTACCCGCAGGTTCTGGAGAATGTCCGTGTGACTGACAAGAAAGCCGCACAGAACGACCCGGCGGTGCAGGAGGCCGTCAAGGCCGTTGCAGAAGCACTGGGCGATACCGGCCGTATTCTCGTCCGTGAGTCCGGCACTGAGCCGCTTGTGCGCGTGATGGTGGAAGCCCCCGACCACGACACCTGCCAGAAGTACGTCTCTCAGGTCGTGGAGGTCATCAAGAACAAGGGTTACGCTGTTTAAGACTTATGCCTGTGTGTAAAAATGCACAATGCTATAAAATAAACCTATAAAAGATCAAACCGCGAGGAAGCGCTTTTATGAACGCATCCTCGCGGTTTTTTAATGGCGAAGCGTTTTGCGTCAGACGGGATGCCTGCCCCTGCACGATGGGACGCCATTACCCGCAGAGCATGACCTTGGCGGAGAAAACGCCATCCTGATAGGTGAACGTACTTGCGCCGCCGGTCTTTTCTGCAATATGCTGGACAGACTGGATGCCGATCCCGTTTTCTTTTCGCTTGGACGAGTGGAAAACTCCGATTTTTTCGTTGACTTCACCGTCAAATGCGTTTTCCACCTCGACCAGAAGCAGCCGCTCGGCATGGACATACGCGGTGATCCTGATCTGCCGCCGGGCAGGTGCGGTGCGCAGGCTGGCTTCGAATGCATTCTCCAGAAGATTGGACAGCACCAGACACGTATCGATCTCGTCCACAGGAAGCGCCTGCGGCAAGTCGAGCTTGGCACGGAAGGGGATACCCTCGCGCTTTGCAAGGGTGCAGTAATAGCCAACGACGCTGTCTGCCGCACGGTTCTCGCAGAAACTCATATCCAGATTCGGGATCCGGGAGACGGTTTTTGCAAGGTAAGCTTTCAGGGCATCCAGATCGCCTGCTTCGGCCAGCGCAGAGATCTGATTCAGCTGGTGGCGCATATCGTGCCGCGCCTGCCGGACTTCTTCAATAGCGGCTTTCAGGCTTTCATAGCGCTGCTGCTGCATGGATAGAAACTGGTTCTCCTGCTGCAATCTCGCATTCCTGTTAAGGCTGTTTGCCATCAGCAGAAAGATCGCGTTGAACAGGAACATCAGGAACAAAAGGGCAATGCTCATAACAATGTAGACCTGCAGCACCCGCCCTGTCCGAAGCGTTATCTGGTAGCGCGGGATCATAAAAAGATTCAGCAGGATGAACACCAGCGGCAGCACCCAGAACACGTACCACGTCTGCGCAAAGTTTTCATCCTCGACCATGGTGCGCACTGCGTGGGTGGCGGGATAATACGCTGCTGCTGCGGTCAGCCAGCAGACCATATTATAAAAAATGCAGGCACTAAAGCAGAACCACGGCTTGTCCGACGGCAGCTGCAGCAGGATCGTGATCGCCGCGCCGACGGCACGGGACAGACTGTTCAGGCACGCAAACACCGCGCAGACCGCCAGCGCGATCGTCCCGGATTTCCAGAGAGAGATCCGCAGCGTTTTGAGATACAGAAAAATTGCCGCAAGCGTGATGAGCAGCAGGGGGAACGCGGTGGAGAGACAGAAATGATAGCAGAGCAGTCCGCCGCCAAGGCAAAGCCCGAGCAGCAGCGGCACCGCCCATGCGGCAAGCCTTGCGGGAGACTGCTTCAGATAGGAGCGCACCGGAAAATACGCGAGCAGCAGGCCGGGAAACACAACGGTAAGCTCTAGGAGCGGGCGCAGAATGTCCTTCAACCCACACGCCCCCTTTGCAGCAGAAATTCCATAAACGTCTGCCGGGCTGCTTTCAAAAGCTCCTGACTGACATAGACACGGCTGCCGTCCGTCATGCAGAAGGCGGCATCCTGAAAATCGGCAGCATTCTCCATATTGATGATCGCGCCGCGGCCGCAGACGAAAAAGCGCGGGTCTTTTTTGAGCGGCTCTGTGAATGCCTTGAAGCTTTGGCGTGTGGCAAGCGTTTTGCCGGCAGTGGTGCGGATGTTGATCATGTGGGCGAAATGCTCGGCAGATATGATGTCCCGATAGCGCAAACGGATGTCGCTGCCATCCACCTTCACCGTCAGGATCGGCTCCGGGCGCGGGAGCTTTGAGAGCATTTCATCCAGCAGACCGGAAAGCTCGGTTTCGGAAAATGGCTTGACCAGATAATGAAATGCCCGCACCTGAAAGCCCTCAAGCGCATGGTCTGTCGAGGTGGTGGTAAAAACCAGAAGGCAGTCCGTATCTGTTTTCCGAAGCTCCCTTGCCGCGTCCATGCCGCTTAAGCCTTCCATGTAAATATCCAGAAATGCGGCGGTAAAGCGCCGCTCTTTTTCTGCCGCCAGAAAAGCTTCGCCGCTGTCAAATTCTAAAAGCTCTGCTTCTGTGCCGCGCTGGCGCAGCTGCCGCGCTAAGCGCTCCTTCAGCAGCGTGCGCTCGGTATCAAGGTCGTCAACGATCGCAAATCTCATGCTGTACCAAGAAGCCATTGTTATAGCTTCCAACCTCCTTTATAAACTCTTTCATCCTGATTATAGCACAGTTGCCCGGTTCTGTCGCAGCAGAAAACGGGATTTCGTGACGGAAACAGTGCTTTCGTGCCAGATACCTTGAAAAGGCCGCGCCTGTCCGTATACTGGAGACAGAAGCCCCCAATAAGGGAAGAAGAGAAAGGAGGAAAGCTGTGTACCGAATCGCCGTGCTGACAAACAGCAGGGCGCAGGAAGCTTTTCTGACAGAGCAGATCTTGCAGTTCTGCGCCGAGCATTGTTTGTTTCCCCAAATGGACTGTTACCACGATCAGGAAAGTTTTTTTGAAACCGCACGCAGCGAGCCGCTGACAAACGCCGTGATCGCCCTGCCGGGTGTCGACGGCTTGAATGCAGTAGAGCATCTGCGCGCGCTTTGTCCCCAAACACGTGTTATCTGGTGCAGCGATCTGGATTTTTCGCTCCATGCCTTCCGGCTGCGTGCAGACTATTTTCTGCTGGAGCCGGTGACCGAAGCCGCCTTGCGGCAGGGTTTTTGCATCTGGCTGGATCAAAAAAAATCCGGCAGAGCAGCGCCGACCTGACCGCAACGAACACAACAAGGAGAACGGTTTATGAAAAAGAAAAGGATCATCCATTCTGCGTTAAGCTTGTCGCTGACCGCAGCATTGTGCCTGTCCATGGCCGCCTGCGGCGGTACGCAGACGCCCGCAGACAGCGGCGCAGCTTCGCAGCCCGCTGCACCGTCCGCTGCGGTGCAGCCCTCTTCTGCACAGACGACCTCTGCGGCGCTGCCGGTAAAGGCATTGAACCCCAAGCAGGTGGAGGAAAACCCCTATATGGCCAAGAGCGATGCAAACATTCATCACGATGGCTACAACACCGACTCGACGGATGAGATCCTGCCGCTGGGCATTTATCCCGAGATCAACGTTTCCTACGAGACAACGAATGCAAATGCTTCTCCCGCCATCTATTTTGACAGCTACGGCCATGCTGTTGTGCCGCTGCTGGGCGGCATTGCCATCCGCGACCTGAACGCCGAGGAGACAAAGACGCTCGGCTATTTCTCCCCGAAGAAGCATGACGGCGGCGGGTACGTCATCCAAAGCTCCTATACCTTCATGGACGCGTCCAACCGCATCGTCTGCCCCACGAGCAACAACCATGTGCTGATGCTCCGCGCAACGGACGAAAACGGCAATGTGCTGCCGGAATTTGAAAAGGTGCTGGACATTGATATCAAGGCGGCTGCCGAGGCTGCACTTGGAAAAGAACTGACGCAGAATCTTCTGTCCGTGGTCTTTGACTATGACGGAAACCTCTGGTTTGCAACGGGCGGCTTCCGCATTTACCCGCAGCGCCAGCAGCAGGGCGTCATCGGCTATATTGCCCGTTCTGCCATTGATGCCATCCTGAACGGTGAGCAGGCAGACCTTTCAAAGGCTGTCTTTGTCCACGAGCTGACCCCCGGCGAGGGTGCCGAGAACGGCATCGCCGCCTCCAAGGACGGCGCGGTGATCCTGACCAACCAGAACTGCTATCTTCTGCGTGCAGAAGAAGGCGTAGACGTTGTGTGGTGCACGCCCTATGAGAGCGCAGGCGCAAAGGTGAGCGGCGAAGGCGATAAGACCACCGGCGGCG
>ERZ780177.1800-NODE-1800-length-19178-cov-5.514668_pt1 | contig 19178 bp, 10 predicted proteins | sample MGYA00510973_ERZ780177 | MGnify/ENA primary metagenome ERZ780177 (study PRJEB29588, sample SAMEA2144396) | human gut metagenome | biome: human gut; feature: human-associated habitat; material: faeces | place: Denmark | collected 2008/2010 ...
TACTTCGGCGTCCAGAAGAACGTCGCCCCCGCCGGTATGGCCATCGCCATCGTCCGGGACGACCTGCTGGGTCACGCCGCCGACAATGTACCCACCATGATGAACTACACCACCCTGCTGGCCAAGGACAGTATGTACAATACGCCGCCCTGCTGGTGCATCTACATGACCGGTCTGGTGCTCAAGTATCTGGAAAATGACATCGGCGGTCTTGCCAATATGCAGAAGATCAACGAGGCGAAGGCTAAGGTCCTGTACGACTACCTCGATGGTCAGGACTTCTTCAATAATCCTGTGGAGCACCGCTACCGCAGCACCATGAACGTCACCTTCACCAGCCCTGACCCTGACCTCGACAAGAAGTTCTGCGCTGAGGCCGCAGATGCCGGTTTCGTCAACCTGAAGGGTCACCGCCTCGTGGGCGGTATGCGCGCCTCCATCTACAACGCAATGCCGGCCGAGGGCATCGACAAGCTGGTGGACTTCATGGAGAAGTTCCGCAAAGAGAATGCATGAGTTTTTGTGTATAGGAGATAGGAAAGTATGTTCACCATCAAAACCCTGAACGCCATCAGCCCGGTAGGTCTGGCAAAGCTGAACAAAAACCTGTTCGATGTCTCGGTGGACGCCGACGCCCCTGATGGCATCCTTGTCCGCAGCGCCGACCTGCTGAACACCACCTTCAATGACAACCTGCTGGCCATTGCCCGTGTCGGTGCCGGTGTCAACAATATTCCTCTCGACCGGTGCAGTGAGCAGGGCATCGTGGTGTTCAACACTCCCGGTGCCAACGCCAACGCTGTGGCGGAACTGGTCATCGGTATGCTCATCGCGGGCAGCCGCAATGTGGCTGCTGCTGCCCAGTGGACTCAGGGTCTTGCCGGCGACCCCGCCATGGCAAAGAGCGTGGAGAAGGGCAAAAAGCAGTTCGTGGGCAACGAGATCAAGGGCAAGACCCTCGGCGTCATCGGCCTGGGTGCCATCGGTTCCCGCGTTGCCAACTGCGCCATCGAGCTGGGGATGGAGGTCTACGGCTATGACCCCTATATCTCCATTGATGCTGCGTGGAACCTGAGCAGTCAGGTCCGTCACTGCGTCAACCTGAATGATATGCTGCCCCTCTGCGACTACATCACCATCCATGTGCCGTATCTGCCCACCACCAAGGACACCATCAATACCCAGACGCTGGCCCTCTGCAAGGACGGTGTCAAGCTGCTGAATTACGCCCGCGGTGAGCTGGTGAACACCGACGCCCTGCTGGAAGCCCTTGATACCGGCAAAGTGTCCGGCTATATGACCGACTTCCCCACGGAAGCTCTGCTGGGTCGTCCGGGTGTCATCTGCACGCCTCATCTGGGCGCTTCCACCCCGGAGGCCGAGGACAACTGCGCGGTCATGGCCGCCCAGGAGCTCAGCGACTACCTCAAGAACGGCAACATCACCCACTCGGTGAACATGCCCGAGGTGCATCAGCCCCGCGCCGGCGGCAAGCGCATCTGCATCATCCACAAGAACGAGCCGGGCATGATCAGCCAGATCACCGCCCTGACCACGGAGGCGGGCCTGAACATCGAGAACATGGTGAACAAGAGCAAGAAGAACATGGCCTACACCATGCTGGACGCCACCGGTGCCGTGAATGATGCACTGGCCGCGAAGCTCTCGGCTATCCCCGCCGTCGTCCGGGTGCGCATCCTGTGATGCTGCGATAAAATTTCCTGAGGCCGCTGCCCTTCCGAGGCGGCGGCCTTTTCGTAAGCGGATGCGCTTGAATCCCGTCATTGACCACAGCAGGGATTTGCGGTAAAATCATATCAGCCGGAGTGTCGGCCTGCGCGGCCCGCCCGGCTGAAGATGATGAATACAGGAGGTTTGTCCATATGAAGGCCAAAAGATTGCTTTCGCTGCTTCTCACAGCAGCCCTCATGCTGAGCATGATGACCCCGGTGCTGGCCGCCTCGGCAGAGACCGAATTGCCCCGCGCCTCTCAGACCCGGCTGGAAGAGACGAATGAAGTCGTCTCCATTCGTCTGCAGGCTGCCGGAAAGCTGGTCTATGGCTCCCCGTTCGAGCTGTCGGTAGTCACCCGCCCGGCGGACGCGCAGTATATCGGCGTGGTGCTGGGCGTCAAGGGCGAAGCCAAGGGCTACGTCACCCTCGTGCTCTCCGATAAGCTCCGCACCCTGCTCAAGATGATACCCCTGCCCCGCAAGATGTCCAAGACCCCTGATCAGGTAGAAGAGTTCAATGTCTACGCCTATGTCAAACAGCTCATCGACGGCAACGACGTCAGTGTGCTGCTGGGCGTGGCCGATGAGGTCGTCAAGGTGATGGATACCCTGAAATTCTATATCCCCACCCTGAAAGATATGTCCATGGGCCTGAAGCTCTCTCTCGAGCTCATCCGCCGCTACCTTCCCGAGGGCGCGTTCAGCCGCATCTATCTGGATGAACAGCCCGTGGATTCGGGCAGCTATGTTGCGGGTGCCGTGGCGCTGGAATCCGGCGATTTGAACACCGCCGGTGTGGCCATGTTCAAGATAAAGCCCAAGACCGAGGGCGTCCGCCTCTACTGGGCCGAAGACCTGCCCGCCGGGATGACGCTGGCCGAGGCTGAGGCACACAATGTCGGCGCTCTGCTGGAGTCGGACGGCATGGTGGTCGATAATGCCAAGGTCACCTGTACTTATAAAAAGAAGGGCCTGTTCAGCAGCAAGTCCACGGAGTTCCCGACGCAGCCGGGTATCTACACCCAGACGGCAACAGTCTCCGGCAACTATTCCTGTGAGAAGATCACACGGACCATCGTCATCAGCTAAAGGGTGCTGTTCTGAAAAAAGTAAAATGAAATGAGAGTGCCGCTGCACGAGGAATCGTGCGGTGGCACTCTTTTTTGCGTGTACACACGAAAACAAATTTTGGAAAAAACACACGCAATCTGTTATGTATACTAGTTTATTTCAAATAAAATTGTGCATGATGTATATATAAGAAAAATATCCACGAAAAGATTATGGCAAAAACTACAAAAAACCCCTTGAAATGTGTCGGGAAAATGTTTATTATAGAGTCACGGACGAAAAAAATAAAAAGGGGGAATGAAGATGCTGGGGATGATGATGGATTTCCTTCGTGATTCTATAGATCCGGTGTTTGCAAAAGGAATGCTTACGATCTATAACTCTACAACATCGGTGATCATGGGGATTGCTGCAGTCGTGGCAATCGCTCAGCTCTTTCAGGAGAATAAGGATTCGGAGAATGATAAGGAGGAAGAGAAGCCTCTGAAGCGGTGTGCAGGAGAACTGTTTTTGGTAGTTGCAATTATCTTTTTTTGTTACGGAGAATACTGCAAGCTTCACTATTACGAGGTGCCAAACATCAATTTCTACGATAGTTATGAAAAGGTGGAAAATGAGATCTCCGCGCCCGGCAGTATAGCGGACATCGTATATGACGAGGCGGCGAACCAAAGAGAAAATGAGGACGTAGAGGAGAGTGATGGGGAATTCAAGGTGTACGGCATCAACTATGTGCCGGGAAGCCTTATTTATCATCGGATGGGGGAAAAGGTGGACATCATTCTCTATGTAACGTGGGACAAGGGTCGGAAACCCATACCGAAAGCTGAAAAGCTGGACTTCGAATTTGATAGAGAGAAGATCCAACCGTGTGCTGAGGACAAATTCAAGATAACCGCATCCCCCTTTTTGTTTTGCTCCAAGGCAAAATACTTGGGTGACAGCAGCGATATGGTGCTGTATAACTACTATGACCTTAGCAAGCATCAGGTAATCATATCGCTTCTGGATGCCGAAACGCGGAAAATTGTACAGATGAAACGAGGGCAGTTATCGAAACCGATGGTGTTTGAAAAATTGCAGCCCGGGATATACTACTATGCGGTAGAAGCGGACGGTTACAGTCCCTATGTTTCACCCTACTCCCTTCAAGTTGTAGCCAGAGGAAAAAAGGACGGATGGGAAGGAGCTTATGTTTCCATGCGGGAGACAAAAGAAGAGTCGGAGGACGAGGAATTCCGGGTGCTCGTATGGGCGGGAGACGATTATCCTCTGCCGAATACAAAGCTGAAAGCCTACATAGAGCACCCAAATGAACTGGAGGAAGAAAAGGAAAATTTCTATAAAATGGCCACAGATGAAAATGGATTTTTGTTTTTTGAAGAGGACCTCATGAACGGAGCAAGGCCGATAGAGAGGAGATACCAACTTTATTGGAACAGGTGGATGCTGCTTAGCTATGAAGATGAATCTCGGGATTCTGCTGTTGAGGTCGAAGTGAAGGATGGCCTCGGAATTGCGAGACTGGCCGAACGCTAAAAAACGAAGGAGCACTGCATTAGCAATGCTCCTTCGTTTTTTAGTTACATCCGGAACCGCCAGCCCCAGCCGCCGCCACAGCAGCAGTTGCAGAGCAGATTGAGCAAAATCATGCTCCAGCACCAGCGCATCAGCCCGCCGGGCTGGGCGTAGGTGGTCTGGGTGCGGTAGGTCTGGCCGGGATTCTGCATCCGGCGCAGGTGCATCTGGTATTCGGTGTTATTGGGGTCCAGCTGAACGGCGCGGCGGGCGTCCTGCAGCGCGTCGATGCTGTTGCCGAGGCCCTGATTGGCCAGCGAGGAGAGGTAGTACCACCGTGCCGAGCGGCTGTTCATGCTGTCCAGCACCCGGCGGGCCTCAGCGTAGCGACCATTGGCTACAAAGTTGCGGGCCGCCTGCATCTCGGGGGTGTCAGAGCCGGAGTAGCTGGCCCCGCTCTGCTGCTGGTAGCCGCCAAAACCAAATCCGAAACCAAACGGGTCGAACCCGAAGCCGAAATCGCCCTGCTGCCAGCCATTCTGGCTGTAGCCCTGATCGTATCCCTGCTGGTAGCCGCCCTGATAATAACCCTGCTGGCCGTAGCCGTAACCGCCGCCGGGCTGTCCGCCCATCTGGGGGCCGGTGTCGCCCTTGGTGATGGCGTCGTAAGCTGCCTGCACCTCTTTGAAGTGCTCTTCGGCGGTGGGGTCGTTGGGGTTCAGGTCGGGGTGCCAGCGCTTGCACTTGGCACGGTAGGCTTTCTTTATCTCGTCGTCGGTTGCGCCGCGCTGGATGCCCAGCACCTCATAGGGATCTCTCATGGGTCTACTTCCTCACGTCTCTCAGGCCATGCGCGGCCTTTTCGTTCCATACAATATTACAGTCTACAGGACAGTGCCTGCAAAATCAAGACAAAATCCGCCTTTTGGGCGGAATTGGTTACTTTTTCTGGGCCTCTTTGGCCTGCTTGCAGTTGTATTTGAGCCACACGCCGGAATACAGGATGTTCCGCAGAAGGTCCGCGTCCTCCACGCAAGGCAGACGCTCGAAGCTTCTGGCGCACCGGGCTAACAGCAGCTCGAAGATGTCCCGCATCTCTTCCTCATAGCCGGGCTGACGGCTGAGGGAGCGCAGCGGATTGTATGCGCCCTTTTTCTCGTCCCGTGCCAGGTCATCGTAGGCGTCCAGCAGGTAGATAAATTTGCCCAGATGGAAGCCGATGCTCCGCAGCTCCGGCGACCAGTGGTCCTGCTTGTAGTCGAACAGCTCGGCCATCAGCTCGCCGAAGCAGCCCGACACAGCGTCAAGGTCTTCGCTTCCCTCGGCTTCCAGCTGAGCCAGCCGGTCGAGGCAGGTGCGGATGGCATTGCACTGTCGGGGCCAGCGCTGTGCGACGGTCTGAGCAGGGGAGTCCAGCAGCTTTTCGAAGCCGAGGCCCAGCAGGCTGTGGTCATCGTTCCATTTATCGGCGGCGTTGTAGTAGTGGAGCGCCACGCTCATATCGGCGCAGTAGTCGGTGGGGCCGCTGTGCCGCCAATTTATCTTCCGGATGGGGTGGATGGGGCAGTGGTCACAGCCTGTCACACAGGCGCTTTCGCCCTCGTACAGGCTGCACAGCTGACGGATGTCGTCTCTCGTCGAGGGAGACTGCGCATGCAGCTTGACAAAGACAAGCTCGCTGCATACCGAGTCATGCTCCTCGATGTGGTCGACGCGCATGACCTCCTCCAGCTTGTCGAGCTGCTTGATGATCTGCTCGAGGATGACCTCGTCGCCCTGCACGATGATCGACATGCGCGAAACGCGCGGATCATTGGTCGCGGAAACGGTCAGAGAGTCGATGTTGTAGCCGCGGCGGCCGAAAAGGCTGGAAACGCGCGCCAGAACACCGGCGTTATTCTGTACGGTGACAGAAAGGATAAACTTTTGCATTGGTCTATTTTCCCCTTTCTCAGTCTACCACGAGATCGTCGATCGTGCCGCCTGCCGGGAGCTAGCGAGAAATATCATCACAAAAACACTATAAACATGAAAAGGATTCTAACAATCACCGCGGTCTCCCTATTGGCCTTATCGCCTATGTACGGGCAGGAAGCCTACGCGGGATACGACTGCGTCACCTTGCTGGACAGCACCGCCGTCACGGTACAACCTACCGGCTCGGGGGCTTTCGCCGTATGCAAGGCTTTTAAGGTACAGACTCCCAAGGGAGCCGTCGCCAACCGTATCATCAAATACGATTACGACCCGCTGACGGCGCATGCCGAGTTTCGTTACGCCACGATCTACCGTGCGAATGGCGACGTGATCAATCTCGACGTGACTGGGGCTTGCGACTATGCCGCCCCCGCACGTGCCATCTACTGGGGCGCCCGGCAGATCATGCTGGAAGTGGGCCGCCTGCAACCGGGAGATGTCGTGGAGTACGAGATCGCCAAGAAAGGTTTCACCTACGCCTTGCTGACGGCGGGCGACGACGAGCGTTTCATCCCTCCTATGCGGGGACAGTTTTACGATATCGTCCCCTTCTGGGCTACCGAGCCTACCGTGCGTAAGGTATACCGGATATCCATGCCGATGGAGAAAGAGTTGCAATTCCAGTTCTACCAAGGCGAATGTACCTCTTCCATGCGATATGAGGATGGACGGAAAGTATATACCTTCGCCTCCGACGATATCCTTCCTTTCGCCAAGGAACCGAATATGGTAGACCTATTCGACGCAGCCCCGAAGCTCATGATGTCCAGCACGCCCCGCTGGGAAGATAAATCCGTATGGTTCAATAAGGTTAACGAGGATTACGGAAGCTTTACCGCGATCCCGGAAGCCCAAAGGAAGGTAGACGAGCTGATCAAAGGCAAGAAGACGGAAATGGAGAAGATAGCCGTGCTGACCCACTGGGTGGCCGATAACATCCGTTACTCCGGGATCTCGATGGGTAAAGGCGAGGGTTTCACGCTTCACAACCTAAAGATGAATTATACCGATCGTTGCGGTGTCTGCAAGGATATCGCCGGTACGTTGATCGCCTTCCTCCGCATGGCCGGATTCGAGGCTTACCCGGCGATGACCATGGCGGGAAGCCGTGTAGAAAGCATCCCCGCCGACCATTTCAACCATTGCGTGGCGGTGGTAAAACTGGCTAGCGGCACGTATATGCCTCTCGACCCGACTTGGGTTCCTTTCTGCCGGGAATTATGGAGTAGCGCCGAGCAACAGCAGAACTACCTCCCGGGTGTGCCCGAAGGCTCCGACCTCTGCCTGACCCCTGTCTCCGCCCCAGAAAACCACTACGTCCGCATCCACGCTGACAACCGCCTAGACGAGAAAGGCACGCTCCGCGGACAATTCACGATCACCGCCGAGGGACAGTCCGACAGCAATATCCGCCGCATCTTCACCACCGGATGGCAATCCGACTGGCAGAACACGATGGAGAAGCAATTGCTGGCCGTATCCCCCAACGCCAAACTGCTTCGTGTAGATTACGGTAAGGACCCGAAGAACTATCAAGCGGCCCCTATCAAGATCACGTTCTCTTATGAGATCCCCGATTATGCGATCATCGCCGGAGACCAGATGCTTATCAAGCCGCTAGTCATGAATAACCTCTACAATCAAGTGAAGAGTTTCTTGCGTATCGATACGAAACCGGAAAACCGTGCGTATGGATTCAAGGACGCTTGCTCCCGTTTGGTAGAACAAGATGAGACCATCCGTCTCCCCAAAGGCTATACCCTCCTGAACGCCCCGAAGAATGACGCCCTGCGAAGCAATGCGGCCGATTTCGAAGGTTCCCTTTCACAGGAAGGCGACCGGAACATCGTCTTGCGCCAGAAGCTAGCGTTGAAGAAGCGTGTCTACGACGCGGCTGACTGGAAAGGCTTCCGTTCCGCCGTGAACGCCTATAAGAGTTATGGTGACTATTTGATTATCAAGAAATAAAAAAAGAAAGACAATGATTAAGATAACCTATAAACTGATTCTTCTCCTAAGCTTGTTAGCGATGACGGTTACTTCATTCGCCGCATCGGAGGCTGAGTACGGGAAAGTATCGAAAGCTTGGACCTTGCATGCCGACGGCAGCCAAGAATATCGATCCTCCATGGAGTTGACGCTCTTCACGCATACCGCGATGAATAGCACGTATGGCGAGAGTTTTATCGTCTACAATCCCGATTTCCAAACACTGAAGATTCACTCATCCTATACGAGGCAGAAAGACGGTACGATCGTAAAGACACCCGATAACGCCTTCGTGGAGGTCCTGCCCCGTTTCGCCGCCGACGCTCCGGCCTATAACCAACTCAAGGAAATGGTCGTGGTACACACTGGCCTAGAACTTGGGGCCACGATTTACTTGGATTACTCTATTATCACAAAACCGGGCTACTATCCGGCTCTGGATATCAACGAGCGACTACAAGAGACCTCTCCCGTGAAGGAATGCAAGGTCTCTATTTCCGTACCGGAAGGGACCCCCTTGGCTTGCGGTCTATACGGCTCCCCCGTAAAAGCCGTGGAAGAGAGCCATGACGGTATAAAGGAGGTACACTGGACACTACGGAACATTCCCGCTTCCTCCCGTGAGGCTTTCCAACCAAAGAACCGTGAGGCTTCACCCCACTTGGTAGCCTCTACCTATCCTTCAGGTAAAGCGGCCTTAGCCACTTTGGATAAGCGCTTAAAGGAATCGCAGGGATACGAGAGCAAAACCTTCGCCCAATTCCTCACCGATAAAAGCGGTAACGAACAAGAGAAGGTGAACATCATCCGAGACCATATACTCAACAATCTCAGTACCTGTCCTATCCCCATGGCGATGACCGGCTATACCGTCCGTGACATCGATACCGTTCTCCGCAGTGCTTACGGTACGCCGCTAGAGATCGCACAGCTCTTGAACGTGATGTTGAATGCCGCCGGAATCCCGTCGGAAGTCCTCGCCGTCTATCCCGGCCATCTCGATACGGACGCTTGCGGGCTGGCTGCCATCCAGACACTAGCCGTAAAAGCCACTGTCGATGGGAAAGATCAATACCTATCCGCCTCCCCGCTGACAAATCGTGGCGGACTAGATAAGGTAGTCTCCCTCTCCGGAACTTCCATTGAGATTGAGACCACACCTATTCAGATTAAGGAAAGTAGATCCGTGGCCATCTCCGCCGATCAAGCAAAAGACGGTTTCGCCATCTGCGTATTGCCAGCCATCTCCGCTGGAATCGATAGCTGGGGCATGAGTGCCTTGAACAGCAAGCGTTCCAACTTATTCGAACTCCCCTCCCTAATCAGGGAAGAGGTAACATACACGGTTACTCCCGCCGAGGGCATGAAGTTGCAGACCTCCACAAAAGAGCAAGTGATAAGCAAGCCTTTTGGTAAAGTAACCCGCACGATCACTCCGAAAGGAAATACGATTGAGGTGGTACGTACGATCGAGTTGAACAAGCAACAGTTCACTCCCGCCGAATACAGCGGCGTGCGTAGCTTGATCCATGAATGGACAAATCCGGATAACCGGGTATTGCTATTCTCCCTATAAGATCTAAATACGGAGGGCACGGAACAAATCTGTGTATTCCGTGTGCTCCGTGTTTAATTATTTCATACATTTACGAACGTTAACATTAAATCATATCGTATATGAAGACTCTAAAGTATTTACTCGCCACCATGCTCCTTCTAGGCGTTTGTAACCTAACGCATAGCCAAAAGCTATCCCTAGGAATCTTCCCCGAGCCCCAAGAGGTGACTATTTCCAGCCAAACATACGCACCGTCCCATGGATATACCCTACGGGGTATAAATAATCCGGACGCAGATGCGGTCAAACTACTTAAAGAAGCGCTACCTTTTGCTAAATCCGGCAAATCTCTCCCTTTAGAGATCAAGAAGCTAAAAGACAAAACTCCGGAAATGCAACGCTCAGGTGCCTATACGCTGACGATCACTAAAAAAGGTATCATGATCGGGATCGTAGACGATAATTCCTTGTTTTACGCCGCCCAAACCCTCAAGCAATTAGCTAAATATGACGAGGGTAAGAAGATCCTGCCTCTCTGCTCGATCAAGGACTATCCGGACGTATTATTCCGGGGTACCGTGGAAGGATTCTACGGACAGCCTTGGAGCCACGCCGACCGTATCGAGCAAATCCGCTTTTACGGAAGGATCAAGCTGAACACCTATATCTATGGTCCGAAAGATGATCCTTATCACAGCTCCCCCAACTGGCGCAAACCTTATCCCGCCGAGGAAGCCGAGCATATCAAGGAACTAGCGGAAGAGGCCACCCATAACAAAGTAAACTTCGTTTGGGCCATCCACCCGGGACAAGATATTCAATGGAACCTGACAGATAGCATGAACATCCTTTCCAAATTCGAGAAAATGTACGATTTGGGCGTACGCTCTTTCGCCGTTTTCTTCGATGATATATCCGGAGAGGGAGCCCGCCCGGAAAAGCAAGCCGGCTTATTGAATTACATCCATAAGGAGTTTATTACCAAGAAAAATGACGTGCAGCCCCTGATCATGTGCCCTACCGAATACAACCGCTCATGGGCTAAGACCGATTATCTGGATATCCTCGGTACCCAACTCGACCCCGCTATCCAAATCATGTGGACCGGAGACCGTGTCGTAGCCGATATCACGAAAGAAGGCGTCGAGTGGGTAAACAACCGTATCCGTCGTCCCGCCTATATCTGGTGGAACTTCCCCGTAAGCGATTATTGCCAAGATCATTTGTTGATGGGACCCGCCTACGGCCTAGATACGCAAGCCGCCGGCACCATGACCGGATTCGTATCCAATCCTATGGAATACGCCGAGGCTTCCAAGGTCGCTATATTCGGCGTTGGAATGTACACTTGGAATATCGAGAATTACGATCCTACACAGGCATGGAAAGACGCTTGCGACTTCATCATGCCGGAGGCCTCCATGGCTTTCCGCATTTTCTGCGAGCATAACTGCGATCCGGGTCCGAACGGACATCAATACCGCCGGGAAGAGTCCGCTAACTATGTGGCTCCTATCCAGACATTCCTCGCCGGATATAAGAAAAACACGTTCCCGGAGCAAAGCGCGAATCTTCTGGGAACCTTATTCGCTCAAATCACGGCTTCCCCGAGTATGATCTATAGCCAAAGTCCCAATAAACGCTTGATCGAGCAAATCAATCCATGGCTTATCCAATTCGAGTTCTTAGGAAAAGCCGGAACAAGCGCTCTGCATATGGCGCACGCTTGGTATGAGAAAGACCGGTCTTATACGTGGCAACGCTATCTGGAAACATCCGCTTTGCTAGATAGCATGAAACTGATAAACCGCACGCTGAACCAGAAGGCGCAGCCTAAAGGCGTGAAAGTCGGATCGAAAGTCTTACACCCTTTCATCGTAGACTTATACCGCCAGACAGGTCGTAACCTGCTATCTACGGACGGTATCGCCCCGGACGAGGTGAAGGTTAGCATCCCTTCCATATTCACGAATATCGACCAATTAAAGAGCCAGCCTTGTGCCGAGGGTGACAATACGGTCGGTTACGTTCCCCTATTCGAGGTAGTCAAGGTACAACCTAACCAATATCTGGGTATCGGCTGGGAAATCCAGAAAGAAGCGGAATCCTTCTGTTTCAATCTTCCGAAAAGCAACCAACCCGGACGGGTATTCGAGTGGTCCGCCGACGGAAAGAGCTGGAGCCTAATCCCTCATGTCTCCACGGAAAACGCTAAAGATACGATCCGCACCATCGACCCGAAAGCCCGTTATATCCGTATGCGAAATAACTCGGATCAGCAAATGGAGCTATACGTACTAGGATTCACGGCGACAACCAAACAAGACCCGCAAATCAATGAGGCTCTTATGATGTACGATATGAACCTAGATACGTATAAGAACTTGAACCCGGGAGAAATGATTCATATAAAATGTGATGATATCAACGCCGTATCTTTCTTCCTCTCCGGAAGTAACGAGAATCTGGTATCCATCACCGGCCTCTCCCAAGATGGCGAGAAAAACATCGTCTATCAAGGAAACGTAGGCTACATCAAATTAAATAAAACCATGTTCGAGGATTTCTCTTCTTTAGAAATCACCACAATAGGAAAAGAATCTATACATATCCACCAGATCGTTAGGGAATAATAAATAAAAAAGTACCGATTTCTTTCTCTCTTAGATGGAAGAAGGAGATCGGTACTTTTTTATTTATTCGTACAATTCGGGTGTATCTTATTTTTGGCACATCTCCGCTTGTATATTCCTATTAAAAGTTATACCTTTAGGATGCGAAAAACAGAAACCGAAAAAGCAATGCGAAAAGAAGAAAGGTATAAAGGCGTATTAAACTGGTTTAAGGAAAACGTACCGGTAGCCGAGACTGAACTACATTATGACGACCCCTATCAACTATTGATAGCGGTAATCCTATCCGCACAATGCACGGATAAGCGAGTGAATATGATCACACCTGCCCTGTTCGAGGCTTTCCCGACTCCTGAGGTAATGGCGGCTAGCACACCGGAAGTTGTCTTTGAATACATACGAAGCGTATCTTACCCGAACAATAAGGCTAAACATCTGGTAGGTATGGCGAAAATGCTGATAGAGGATTTCAAAGGCGTGGTTCCCTCCGATATTGATGAGCTACAAAAACTGCCGGGCGTAGGAAGAAAAACAGCGAACGTAATCGCATCCGTAGTATATGACAAGCCGGCCATGGCGGTGGATACGCACGTATTCCGTGTCTCCAACCGGATCGGCTTGACCAATAATAGCAAGACACCTTTGGAAACGGAAAAGGAGTTGGTGAAGAACATTCCGGAAGAATTGATCCCCATCGCCCATCACTGGTTGATATTGCATGGAAGATATGTTTGCCTCGCCCGGAAACCGAAATGTGAGGAATGCGGATTAAAGCCTTGGTGTAAACACTTCCTAAAGCAAACATGAGGATCAGCAAGAAAGACATAACGGCATTTTTTGTCTTGTTTCTGGGTACGATCGTATGCGTGAGGTACTTTTACAAGCATATGAACGACGAGCAATTTGTCGCTACGGTAGATCCCTATAGTTTGGTCGTTCCAAGCCCCACGGCAATTTTTGCCATCAATCGTCCTCCTGTATTCGAGAAGATGATACTACCCATGGAGAATATACGCAAGGCGTTCTCAGATCATACCCCCGCTATTTTCCTTTCTTTAATACGGCAAAATCTGGAATTATCGTCTTTCCTAATCGCTTATTATCCACAAGGGGATGTCTTGTACGCCCCTATGGATAGTCATACGGCAGAGCGTATTTTCAAGCAACTGGACGTCTCTTTCACTTTTCCGGCCCAGCAACGAGAGGAAACCTCCGTTCCTGTTAGATATTATCCTGATGTTGATAAGCATTTTCTAGGTTGTTACTACCACGAGGGTATATTCGTAGCGTCCTACAACCGAAGATTATTGGTAGAGACGGTGGAAAGGCAACAGACATACCCCGCACATGTCATTCCGGAACTAACAGATCTGATTCGTAAAAAAGGCAAGCGTGGCGCAATGAATCTCTTCATCAAAAGCGCCCCTTTACATTTACGGGTACAAATGAATGACTCGACGGAGTGGAGAATGAAAAATCAATGGTTGGCAATGGATTTATTCTATAATGAAGGAAGCCTTTGCTGCTTCAACGAGCAACCCTATGAGAAAGCCTTGGAGAACTTTTACCCCAATTTATGCGATACGATAACCACCCGGATCAATCGGCTATTCCCGCAAATAAAAACCACGACACAAGTCAGTCATGACGAGGCCGTGGCATATTTTACGGTTTGCGGGAATTAAGCTCCAGTCTCTTCTTTCTTGAAAGCTGCCACAAACATATCTTTTACGAATAAATATCCGATACATCCGAATAAAGCGAGGAAGACAAAACCGACCAAGATAAGTGCCTTCTTAGGAGAAGATGCTTTCAAAGGTACGGTAGCCGGCTCGATTACGGTATACACCGGAGTTTCTTCCTGTACACGCAATTTATCTTGCTCCAACTTCTGCGCCAACGTATTGTAAACATTAAACGTAAGGGTCATCTCATTCTTCAAACGTTCCTGCTCCGTACGGTAGCTGGAAGAGATAATATTACGGTTGGCATCCTCGAAAGCAGCGTACGCACGTTGCGCTTTATAATAAGCGTCACGTGACTCGCCAAATACCTTCTGGGTAAATTCCAAATCTTGCTTTACTTTCTGCGTACGATAATTCGTAATATAATTCTGGAGGTTTTCCAAAACGACCTTTGTCATCTGAGCGGAAATAACCGGGTCCTGCATCTGTACGGAAGCCGTGATAACCAAGGTCTTCTTGTCCACGGAAACAGAAACCCGCTCCTGCAAGGCCTTCACCACCTCTTCTTGATCCTTTGTCAAATGGTAAGGATTCAAGCCCTCAGACTCTTCCTCGTCACCGGAGATTAAACTCATTACCGCACCCAACGCCTTGAATGGAGCGGAGACAATATATCCCCACCAAGCCTTACGTTGATGTTCACTCATATAATCATACAATGTAGTGCTTAACTCCTTTTCCTTATCGGTAACCTCTACCGGAAACAATTCCAACAGAAACGGGGTACTCTGCACCACATCCGGATACAAATCCGGAGAGATCGCGTCCGCACCGGCAGCGGCATTCAGATTAATCCCAGCCATAGCAGCCAAACCGCCAAGACTAGATTTTTTTGCCGCATCCTGTGTCTCTGGTGCCAATTTCACCGTAGTTGTATATTCCTTGGGAATACTGAAAGCTACAATCAAACCTACTACCACCGCAATACCACAGCCTTTCAATAAGAACTTACGCTCTTTCCACAGTTTTTGCGCCAGTTCGATTAAATCGATCTCCTGCTCCTCAGGTAACTCTTGTCTTTTTATCTCGTTTATCGTATCCATGCCTGATTAGTTTTTAATCATGTTAACAATAGAGGTAATCATCGCAGCCATAGAGGTAGCGGAGCTACTGATACTCATGATCTCAGCCAAGCTTCGGCGCTCACGTTGCGTTTTCGTCGGAACTACGATCTCACAGCCCGGCTCCACTTTCGGATAACGCTTGAAAAAGATAGCGGTACGCTTCGTCGTAGCGACCTTACCATTCATATATATTACGATCGGATACTTACGTGCGATATCATTATAACCACCGGCTTGAGACAAGCAATCCATAACCGACATACCTTTCGTGTAAGTTACGCTGTTCGGATAAGTCACGGCTCCGCTCATCTTCACCGTACTTTGCATCTGCGGGATATAAAGCTCATCGCCGTCACGAAGCACAACGTCATCGATACTACCCGGATTTGCCAACGCTTTCTCTAAATCAATACCTACGGAATAGTCCTTCACATTCATCAACGCTACACCGATGGAATCCCGGCTTTGCTTATTCGCCTCACTTAAAGCCAGAAGGGTCTCCATGCGTTTCAATTCATCTTCTGTCAACTGACGTTTCAAGCTAGCACCTTTTACATAAGACTCTGGGGTAACTCCTCCCGCTTTCGCGATAATATCACTCAAGCGAGCGTTCTTCGTAGCCAATACATAGCTACCGGCAAAAGTGATCTCGCCGTTCACCTTCACGACCTGTTGCTCATGATACCCCGGGGAGAAACGAACATAAACCTCATCGAACGGCTCCAATGTGAAGATCGTATCTCCCGCATTCAACTTGAAGTCCTCACTCAACGAGAAGTTATATACATCGGCGATCCGGTTGACATTCTGATTGGAACTAGGATCCTTCACACGACGGGCTACCTCTACATTAATAGAAGAAGCGGACTCTCTTAAACCACCTGCCATCATGATAGCGTCTTCTATTGTCAAATTATGACGATACGGAAGCACCATATCCGGATAATTCACGGCTCCGCCAACCTTGATCGTATAAGGTTCGCGCAAATCGAATAGGGAAGGAATGCTTAATTGGTCTTCCGCTTGCAACTCCACATCTGGAGCGGTACCGTTCAAGATACCACGAATATCCACGGCGATCATCGTAGTCGTGAAATCCGGATTCAAACGGGTAATCAAGGCACGGCCGGCGAACTCGTCTCCTTTAAGACCCGCGGCCTGTTTTACCAATTGCTTTACCGTACGAACCGACGGACTTAACTCATATTCTCCCGGACGCCATACAGCTCCCGTCACGACCAAACGATTCTCATAAAAAGGAATAACGGAATCTACCTGCAAAGAATCGCCATCCTGCATCACGAAAGAAGCGAACTTATCCTCCGAAACCGTAGAGATCTGGTAACGACTATCTGATTTACGCTTCACTTGTACGTCCTTCGTATAAGCGTCGCCGGTAAATCCGCCGGCCATATCCAGCAATTGCTTCAAGGTCTCGCCCTTGCGCAACTCGAAAATACGATTACGTTTCACCTTACCTCGAACCACCGCTAACTGGTCGTACGGGCCTACCATAATCATATCGTTCTCTTCCAAACGGACATTCGTTGTGTACTTTCCGTTCAATAAATAATCATATACGTCGAGATTAGCGATTTCCTTGCTATTACGATATACCTTGATGCTACGCAAAGAACCAATCTTATTCACACCACCGGCGGCATACAACGCATTAAATAATGTGGCGAATGAAGGTAATGTATACGTACCGGGAGCGACTACCTCGCCGACAATATTCACCTTCATGCTACGAATCTGGCTCAAACTGACGGAAACAAAGGTATTCCCCTCTCCCGAACCAGACAGCGTAGACATAATCTGGCTCAACTCCTGACGCAGACGAGTCTCAGCGCCAGCGATCGTCAATCCACTGACCGACACCGGACCTAAATTTGGTACAAGGATCGTACCGTCCGGAGAGATCTTTAATTTCAAGTTTAGCTCGGAATCTCCCCATACATTAATCAATAACTCATCACCAGCGGAAAGCACATAATCCTTAGGTGTAGGGATGTTTAAATCTGGGGCAAAAGATAAGTTCTTGTTTGAGAAGATTTCATGCCCGAATACGGTATTCTCCATGGCTGAAGCAGGAAGATTATTTCTACGTTGGGCTTCTAAGGATTGTCCTTCATCGATTACCGGCATTACCCGGTCGCTAACCTTCGCATCGGTAGCGGTAGCTTGAGATCCGACAGATCCCCCTTCTTGTTTCATACGCTTGGCTAATTCCTGCTGTATCTGCGTATCCGACATTCCAGCGGCTTTCGCCTTGTCAATCAAGTCTTGCGGAACCTGCGCATACACAGATCCCGACAGCAATAAGCAACATACGCATAGTACGTTCTTAAACGATAAATTCATACAGTCTATTATTGTTTTTTATTATATACCACCCCTGCTATAAGCGACTAACTTAAAAAAAGCAGCTATTCTCTAGATTTTCAGCTGGCAAAGATAAAGAATCTTTTTAATATATGGCTTAAAAAGTCACCGTTAATCCATCATATGAGTAATGTACATGCGGAGGCAACTCTTTTTCAACGACCGCATGCAACCCTATGCGATGACTCATATGGATTAAATAGGCCTCCTTGGGCTGGATACGGGATATATTCGCTAAGGCTTCCTCCAGACTCTCATGCGATTGATGCTCTCCTTTCCGAAGAGCATCAATAACCAATACATCAAGGTTTTCCAACTTAGCGTACTCCTCTTCCGGAAGATATTTAAGGTCGGTCAAGTAAGCCATATTGCCGATACGGAAACCTAAGATCGGCAGCTTAGCGTGCATTACACGAATGGGAGTGATCATGACACCGGCGGCCTCAAACGGTTTCGTCCCGATCGTATGCAATACCAAATTAGGCACTCCCGGATATTTATGCTCCCGGAACACATAAGGAATGCGAGTTTTTATCGCCTCCACGACATTGTCTTCCGCATAAATATCCACATCTTTATACCGACCAAAAGGACGTAGGTCATCTAAGCCACCTACATGATCGTAGTGCTCATGGGTTACTAAAACGGCGTCAAAATGGTAAATCTTATTGGTTATCATTTGCCAACGGAAGTCCGGACCACAATCGATCAATATCCGTTTCCCTTCCGTCTCTACCAAGATCGAGGCCCGTAGACGCCAATCACGGGGGTCTTTACTAGTACATACCTCACATTGGCAACCTATCTCAGGATTGCCCGTAGACGTTCCTGTTCCTAAAAAAACGATTTTCATTATCCGACATATTTAACCTCAGGCATAAGCTCTATACCGAAACGATCTTTTACGGCGGTACGAATGCTCTCCGCGACCAACGCGATCTCATCCCCCCGGGCATCTCCTAAATTCACTAATACCAACGCTTGTTTCTCGTAAACACCTACCGACCCATGGTTTTTACCCTTAAACCCACATTGCTCGATCAACCAACCGGCCGGAACCTTGATCTTTCCTTCCGAAGCGGGATAAGACGGGATTTCCGGGAATTGCTTTTTCAATTTCTCAAAATGCTCTGCCGTAATTATCGGGTTCATAAAGAAACTGCCTGCGTTGCCTAATACTTCAGGATCGGGAAGCTTCTGCCTGCGAATTGTTATGACAGCCTCACGGATCGTTTCCAAAGTAACTTCCGGATATTTCGTCAACTCCTCCTTTAAGTTCCCATAATTAACTGAAAAACCAGGGTTCTTGGATAGTCGAAGCGTGATATAAGTTATGATGTGGGGGTCATGATGTTCATTCTTGAAATAACTATTACGATATCCATATTCACAATCCGAATTCGTAAAAGTCCGTTTCTCGAATGTCAACTGGTTATAAGCCTCCACGCTCTCGATCACATCCTTGATCTCCATGCCATAAGCCCCGATGTTCTGGATAGCGGCAG
>ERZ780177.1802-NODE-1802-length-19158-cov-3.152751_pt1 | contig 19158 bp, 17 predicted proteins | sample MGYA00510973_ERZ780177 | MGnify/ENA primary metagenome ERZ780177 (study PRJEB29588, sample SAMEA2144396) | human gut metagenome | biome: human gut; feature: human-associated habitat; material: faeces | place: Denmark | collected 2008/2010 ...
CATAATATTCTTTAATAGTCTTTTGAAGTGCTAAGTTTAAATTTGCTTTATCTTCTTTATTTGTTGGAATACCACCTTTATAAGCATCATATTCAGAAAGAATGTTATTGATTATACTTTGAGATTCTTGAACTCTAAGGTTAAGAGCTTTTAATTTATCTTCATCTTCTTTAGTTATATTTTCTCCATTAGTAGACTTTTTAGCTAAATAGTCATTAAATCTTTCTAATTCAGATACATTTCTTGAATGTTGAGAAGTTTGATTAAGTAATCTCGCTTTACGATTTGCTTCTAGTTCAGAAGTCATACTAGGAAGATTAACTATTGTTCCAACTAAACCATCTCTTTCTCTAGTAAGTATTTTAGAAGTATCTTCAGACTTTTCTAGTTGCTTATTAAATAGACTTTCAAAGAACTTATTATCTACATCAAGTTTCTCTTTAGTATATCTCATAGGCAATAAATAAGTAGCCATATTAGATATTTCAGAATCTATATAATTAGCTTTATAAAAATTAGATAATCTAGCTTCATAATCAGATTCAGTTTCATTAGGATTTTGATTTAAAAAGCTATAATTTCTATCTATTAATTCTTTTATATAAATACTATTAGGATTGTTTATAGCATTAAGCAATACAATCTTTTCATTACTATTAGCATTTTTATATTCAGGAGAATTTATTACTAAAGTTTTTAAAATATTAGTATCAGTAACAGCTGTAGAATATATATTGTCTTTTACAGCATTACTAGGTGTAATACCTTTTTGTTCTAGAGCAAATAGATTTAATTCTGCTTCTTTTAATAAAGCATTTTTAAATTTACTATTGTTAGATACAATGGCTTTAGCAACATTTATTAATCTATCATCTCCTATATCTTCGATAGTTTTAGTAAAACTTTGAAATCTGTGAAGAGTAGGATTAGATAAAGTTTTTAGAGTAGATTTAGTAATAGCATCAATTGTAGGATTATTCATTAAATCTATAGCTTGTTTACGAAATTGTTCACTATAAATAACTTTTTCATCAGATTTCATAGCTTTAAAGTATTCAAGCATTTCTTTACGTAAAGCTTCTCTATCATGACCTGAACCAAGAGCTGTACCAAAAGCACTAATAGATTGTTTACCATTACCTCCTAAACTACCTCCTGCATCATTAAACCGTTTAAGAATCATAGCTCTATTTAATGCTTTATATTCTTCTGAAGCGTCAGATTGTTCATTAGCTTGCATCATAGCATCAAATTGAGTTTTATTACCAAGAATAGTTTTAACTCCTTCATCAGTTAAAAATCTACGAGCACCATCGCTAACAGCTGTATCGGCAAAGAACCATCCTCCATCTTCATCAACTTTAGCTTTAATGTGTTCTTGAGTTTCATTAATTTTACCTGCAAGAGCTTCTTCATCTACACCTTGAATCGCATTATATTCGGACATCTTAATAGCCATTTCATTATATGCGTTTTCATTGCGAATAGCACGTTCTTGCAGATTATCAGCAGCAGCCGTTATAGCTGCACCAGCTTCTCTAAATGACGTCAAGTCCAGAGGTCTAGCATCAGGTTGCTTGACATAAGTAAGATCAGCATATTTTAGTCTAACTGCCATATCATGTAAGTTATTATAAACAACAATACCCTCTACCGAATTAACGATAGAGGGTGTAGGATTTAAGTCAATATGTATAAAACGTATAGCATTATGCAAAATTATAATAGTAATCCGGCATAGTAACAGTATCAGGAACAACAGAACCTCTTCTGTTTAAACGTTTAGTACGAAGTGAACGTTTAGGAACAGTAGAACCTCCTTGAATCTTTTTAAGATCTTTAAGACTACTGATTCCAAGCATTCGCATAAGAGTATTTTTAGGCATATTATCAAAAATATAATCCCTAGATTTATCATCTTTAAGAACACTAATAAGATTAGCAGTTTGTAAGTTCTCCATATCAAATTTAGATTGATAAGCAGTACCAATAGAGCGTCCTAAACTAGCAATCATATCACCAATAGTAGCTCCTTGTTGACTTCTACGTTGAACAATCTCCATTTGATGATTAAACTTATTAGCTTCATTCTCAGCTCTAATTTGACTATTTCTAGCAGCAATTTCAGCGTTAGCCATACGAGAACGATTACGAAGCTCAACTTCTTTATTATGTTCATCTTGTTTAACTCTACTACGCATACGAGAACCTTGAGTTCTAGCAAGCAATATAGACTGACGAGCAACTTGAGAATTAGAACTGTTACTTGTAATATATTTCTCAAGACTACGAACAGTATTATTAATATCTCCAATTTCAGCGTCAGTATTTATATCAGTTTCTAGTTCTATACGATCCATAAGAGGAGTCTCAGGGACTCGCATACTTTCCATGCGATCAATTAAACCTTTATTAGTGATAAGCTGACTTATACCACCAATAAGATTACCACCAACTTCAGAAACAAATCCCGGACTTATAAAACCACCACCAGCATATTTGCGAGTTCTACCACCACAACGCAAACCTTGTTGAATAGTAGTTAAAGGATTTTGAATTTGAGTTTTATCATTAGATGTAAAAGTTACTTCTTGTCCCGTAGTAGAACCCAGACTATTATTCCGTTGAATATCATAAATAGGAACAAGACTATTAACAATTTGACCACCATCATAATATCTTCTAATTTTACCGCCACAACGTGCTTCAATAGGTTCAGCTTCTATACCAGATTCAGCTTTCATACTTTCTTGAAGATTATAGAGTTGTGCAAGTTCATTTTGAATTACAGCAATTTGTGCATTAGTTCTTTGAAGATCAGCATTAGCTTTCTCAGCGTTACGACTGTTAGTATTACGATCAATTGCATAAGTACTACGGTCAGTTAGAGAAAGCATTCTACCAAGCATCATAGATTTAACCGGAAGAGAACTTTCAAGATAACCTTTATGTTTCATAAGAGGTTTAGCAAGATCAGCAAATGTAGTTCCATTATACTTTAAAGTATCAGAGAATACATAAGCATTATCTGCGTCAGTCATAAGAGCTTCACCACCTTCTACTTCGGCATTAGGTCCATAAGGAACACCACCTTGTTCATGAGAAGGGCCATTAACTTCTGCAGTATTAGAAGATGTTTCTTCAATCATACCACCATCAGCATAACGTTTAAGTCTTCCACCACAACGTTTACGTTTAAGTCTTCCACCACAACGAGCAGCAATTCTACCAAAAGCAGAACTAGGATCAACATCACCAAATGGAGTACCTTGAACAGTAGGTTGAACTAAGTCACTACCGAAGCTAGCATCGTCTTGATAACCAGTAACACCTGTAATATTAGAGTCACCATACATATCAAGAGCACCTTCTTGTTGAGCAGTGTTGGATAATTTAAGTTCATCCTGAAGAATACGTTCATTACCTGCAACAATCTGACGTTGTCTATCAGCTTCTTCAGCAGCTTTCTTAGCTTTACGTTTCTTCTTACGACCAGTAAACAACCCAACAATACCACCAATAATAGCACCTGCCGCCACACCAATAGGACCTGCCCAAGCTCCAAGAGTTGTACCAGCTAACGCAGAAGATCCCGCGGCAGTCGCAGCAGTAACTCCAGTTCCAAGTCCACCACCAATAGTAGCACCGGTACTTAAACCAGACATTGTAGAAGCTCCTTGAATACCTTTCTCGGCTCCATAACTATGACCTGGAACATCCCCGAATCTATCTCTAAATGCAACTTCCCCTCCGCCAGCGTATCTACGTCGACGAGGGTAAGCTTTAAGAGTTGAAATGTTTTTAATCATACCACCATTATTAAATTCAGATTTAAATAAGAAGTTAGCACGACTTCTAAGCGTTTTAGTTGTAGAATCATCAACAGTAAAACCCGGTTTTTGATTCTTCATAAAGTAAACAGAAGCATCTTCAGCCGACATAGCATTGACTGTACTAAATTTACTATCTTTAGAAGGTAAATAAATATCAAGATAATAATCAAATTGAGATTCTAAACTATCTTTACGTTTATTAGCTTTAAGATAAGATTGATAACTACCATAAGTATAATTAGGATCTTCAACCCAATTAGTTTTAGGTTTACCTTTATCTTTCTTATCATCCCACTTACGTAGATTCTCAAAACTAAATAAACCATGATTAACAATTCTATTATCACCTTTAGCAGTAGCTCTTTGAGTTTTATTAGATGAAAATAGATCATCAATCGAATCATTTAACGTCTCACCATAAACCATAGACATTAAACCAGTAGCGGCTGCATGATTAAGACCACGCTTCTTAGCATAATTGTAAAAATCACGCATACGTTTAATAACACCATCATCAGCTAGTTGTTGAGGTGTAAAGACTTTAGTATTGTAACCTTTAGTACCAACACCAGTCTCTGCTATATACTTAACAATTTCACGAGCAGGTGCACCGACTTGATAAAGAGAGTCAATCTTATGAATCTCAGGACGACCTATAAGACCTTTAGTATTACTTTCTTTATCAAGGGCTTGAATAGCTAAACCTAGAGATCTATTATTAATATCTTTACTTTGATGATATTTAGTAAAAATATCAATAAGAAGACGTCTAGCTTGAGCATCATCAGCGACCTTAGTACGTTTATATTTATTTGGCATACTAATAGTATTTGCAGAGTGTTGCTCCTTACCACAAGCCCTTTCCCTACCGGGGTCTGGAGAGAGTTAAAGAGCAACACTAATTATAAACGAGTATCTTTATCAATCATAACTTCAATATTAGTAAGTCTTAAATCAAGTTGAGTAGCATCAGGATATTTAGTAATATCATCTACATAATCATCAGCTTCTTGACTAAAGAACTTATTCTCATATATCATAGTTATATAAGTCCAAGCATTATGGAACTTAGCAATATCATACCAAGGCTTTTGATATTTAGCTGAAAGTTCAATAAGAGTGTCAATAGCATCTTTATCCATAAAATTAATAAGATTAGGATTAGGATTCCATTGACCATGATCATTTTCAACGAAGTCTTCAATACGATTCCAAAGATAACGACTAGCTTTATATTTAAGAGTTTCATTATCCCACCAAATAGGACTAACACTCATAGGCATAAGACCTGTGCACTGAACATCAGTATGAAACATCAGCCAATCAATAGTTTTATTATAGAGATAACGTATATTATCTTCATTATTCATAAGACCATTAATAAGCTGACTACGCCATTCAATATGCTTAAAGAGTTTACTTATAGTAGGCTCAGTAGCATAAATAAATTGAACAACACTAGGATGAATAACATCATCAAAGTAAATACCTTTATTCTTAGCATCAGTCTTAAAAAGAGAACCTTTAGTTATATAGAAGATTCCGTGACGGTTAATGTATGAATAATCTCCGATATACGAGTGAAAAGACGTCCATAAGTTAGTCTTTAATGAGTAGGAGATAGAATAAGACTTATACAAGTCAATAGCACCGTTTTTATCTATAATCTTATTAGTGAATATAAATCTTTGGTGCATTTCATCGTATGTAAAGAAACATCCACTATGCGACAATGGATTAGTAGCATTAGCGTAGATATGCTCTTTAAACCATTCTTTGAAGCCCAAATCGGATAATTCACTTACGCTTTGGTCGTTCTTAACAAGATAAATCTCACCTTTTTCGACATCACAAACAAGATAACCATGATGCGTAATAATAGCACTAAAACGATTGTTACAACCAATTTTACCAGTAGTGCTATAAATAATTTCTTTAGGTTCACGTTGAAACAAATCAGAAGTACCTACATAAGTTGTATTTTCATCATTGTTACCTAGAGTATCTTTAATTGCAGCTACAAGTAATGTATATTGTTGCTGAATATATAAAGCAATATCATCAGATAGAACATTCTCGATAGCACCTTTTTGAATTGAAACATCTTTATAAGCATCAGCTTTATATCGACGCCAACCAATATCAGTAGATTCACTAGGATTAACATTTGAACGTATAATGCGAGAAGGAAAGGTTTTAATATCGTCAATCTTTTTAATAATAACAGCATCTTTAAAACCATCCCAATTCATAGAAGTCTCATAACACTTACCATCCTCAGTATTCCAAAAATTATCAATAGGATAACTAACATGACCTAAGTTATCAGCTTCTTGATAGTAATTATTTTTAGGAGCCCAACAAATAGCTTTCTCAACATCATTCTCAGCAGTATTTGAAATATTACGTTCAAATATCTTATAAGCACTACTATTAACTCCAAGTCCATCATGACGACATTGAAGATTCATACGACTAAATATGAAATAACTAATGATAATTCTGTGACAATTAGCGATAGTAGCACCAGCTCCTTCATGTTGAAAACCAGCAGCAGGAGCAACGCAACGTTGAGTTATAAATGCAACAAATGTATCACCTTTAAGATATTGAGCTTTTGTAGTAGCAGTATATGTTACAGGATTATATCCAACTCTAACAATAGGAGATATACAAGAAAGATTCTGAGCATAAACATCAATAGTCTTGAATATATCATCTGCATTACGATTATGATAATAACAATCTATAATAGCACGATTATTTTCAATAATAGAATACCATTGAAATCTTGCAACAATTCTATTATCACCATGACTATTTGGATTATCATTACCCTTCCACTCACCAGCAGCAGAATAATCTTTACATATTTTGTTATATTCAAATCCAGGATCTAATAAATCACCATTTTCATAAGTAATAGTAACACGTTGATAACTTTTATTATTCCATTCATTTGGATAATATTTACTATCAAACATAGCGTTATCATCGAGACCATCATTTTTACTAAATTTATAACTAGAATCAGCAGCTATATTTGAAACAGCCGAATTATTATTAGCAATAAATTCAGGTTTAATAGTAGGTCCATTAAGTCTATCATTAACAATAAGGGAATCAGAAAGAAGAACTGATTGAATCAAATCACCACCTTCATTCCATAAATCAGAACCATCTCCTTTTTCATTTTTAGTATCATTCTTTTGACGATTAAAACAATGCCTCCAAGTCATACGTTCATAAGCACTACGAACACTATAAGCTTTAACTTGTGGCATAGTCTTCTTTTCAATCAGATATTCAAGAGGATATAGTCTATATCTATCACGAGAAGCAAAAGCACCTTTATAGTTATTACCAACTACATTAGAATAAGCTAAATCTCGAACAACAAGTGATTGACAACACCAATTACTATTAGAACTATTAGGTTGAGCCATGTAAACAACCCAAGATTTAATTTGTTTACGAGCAACAACTCCAACTTCTTCAAGACCATCGGCAGTTTCAATTTTAGTAGCATCTTTAAAGAGTTTAGAAAAGAAATCAGTAGGATCTAATTTAAATCTAAACATACGATGTTTAACAGCACCGTCATTACCGGTCATATTGAAGTTAGAAGTCTTAAAGTAATAACTACGCTTTTGAGTATTATAAATAGGATAAACATTAATAAGTTTACCTTTATAATCAATAAGACCTAAATATAAGAAATAATATTCATTATCTTTGATACAAGTATCATTAGAAAGATCTTTCTTTTCAAAGTCGCCTTTATCACCAACAGATTTGAATAGTTCTTCTTTAATTTTGATATTACCAGTACCATTAAGACCATTAGCAGTACATAGATTTTTATCTTTGATATGCTTGTCAAGACCAGTAATATCATTCATACTAACATTAGCACGAATAAGCTGTGAATTAAAATTAGTATGAGCTTGATCTTTAATATATGAAATATTACCAATTACAATATCATTAAGAGTAACTGTATTCAAACTATTGATACCACTGATATAAACAGTTGTACTATTTTTACCTTTAATATCAATATTTTCATACTCGTAAGCTTTCTCTTCATCTTCACCTTTATAGATAATACCAAGTTTACATTCATCAAACTGAGAATCTATATTAGTAATATCAATTTGAAACTTACGAGATGTAAGCTGACCAGCTTTAATACTTTCATTGTATTTAGGTGCAGCAAAGTATGTAGGAGATAGCAAAGAATAGTCAGTATAATCTCCGGTTTTAAGTTTATATGCAACAGCAAATTGATATGAGCCTGCAAGTAAACCACCGCCATCAATAGACTGAACTGTTAATGTAGGATATTCAACATCAGGTATAAGATTCAATAGTTTTTCTTTAGTTAAATCAGTACCTAAACTGTAAATAGTCGTAGTATCATCAGAATAATCTTCTGCAAGACCATAGTCTTCCCAAAAGGTATTAAGATTCATCAAACGAGTCTCATTAGCAGCAGTTAAATTACCTTCTGTAAAAGTAATAATCAGATGATTATTTTTATTATAAGAATAAGCCCCTGTAATAGGACGATCTTCGCTAAAGTTTAAAACCGTATTATCACCAACTAAAGGAGCTTTATAAATAACATCTGAATACTTTATATCACCTTCAATAGTTTCATCACTATGCCATATAATATAGTCTCCGTCAGGTACACTAGGATTAGCACTGTTTCTATTAACGAAAAAAAGCACCACTCCAACGGGAATCGGAATGGTGCCAATACACTGACCATAATCAGAATAATCATGATGTTTCTCAAATCCATTTTCATTGATAAGAGTCTCACCATCCTCGTTATATAGAACATTAAGTGCATAAGACTTAGTATCACTATTGACTAATGACGGATTCGCGTTAGGATAAAGACCTGCGTTTACTTTCATAGCCGTTTACATAATGATTTTTCATATTTAAGAAGTTTAATAACGACCTACTACAATCATCACGTTTATCTTTAGTAAGCCTATTACAAGCATTGCGAACTTTAATTTTAGCATTATCGTAAGCAAATGCCGGATTAGTATAAGGATTACTATCTCTAAGATTTAAAACAGGATGCCTGTAATTACGTTGAAGAATACGCATCATAACAAAGTTCTTTAGAGCATTAATAAGAACATCATTATTAGGTATGAGAGGAACATTGATTTTAAGAATCTCGTCAAGTGTCATTGGCAACCCGTGAAATAAGACACCTAGCGTGCCTTTTCTGACATTCAGATGCAAATACGACCCATTAATCGAATACGTATATAAACTGCCGGAGATTGTCCGTATGAAATCAAAAACGACATTCTCTGTAAGGTTTACTCCTATCGGGAATGAAACGGCGAGCGGTATATAATTTCCATCATCATGCTCAAATGGAGCAGGATTAGTAGTAAAATCTGCACGTTTACCATTAATTGTAACAAGACGTATATTCTCACAACCCTCTGGAATCTCACAACGATACTCATCAAAATCGATAACTTTACCAACATTAATAAGATGCTGTTGAATATTTAAATCAGCAAGAGCTTCACATATCCAAGTAGGAATACGAGTCATAAAGTCCATAGAATGAACATCATAATCTTCTATAATCCTATGAATAACAACACTAGAACTAATCAAGTTTTGGTCTAATGTATTCATCTACTTCATTGTTTTTAATACGTTCTCTTTTGCTTTTAGTAGGCGGATACCTATCCATAATAGTTTTATCATATTCAATCATGTATTTGAGTTTAGCATCAAATGCAAGATTATCCGCTTTAATAACTTCTTCTATAGATTTATGCCTAAGCACCTTATCGCTAGTCATAATGTTTACATGACAATGATTAGGTTTAAATTTATAGAATATTTGATTAGGTACAACATCAACACCCATATTATGACGTATCCATTTACAGAACCAATAATACGGATTATCAGATTTAACGTGCCAATTCTTACCATAAGGATTAAGAAAACTCTTAACTTCGATACCAGCAGCAATCATCTCATCTCTAAGACGAAACGAAGCAGCCCAATCAACAGATTCTCTAGCAACAGCACGTTGAACTTGAAACTTACCAATGTAAGTACCTAAAGAAACACTATCACCACGAATAAGATTCTCAATTAGAGACTTATTAAGACCTCTTTGCATTTGATTAAATATCGGATAAGGAATACGACACATCCAATCGTAATATCTAATAATAGCAAGAAGTTTAGGAATACGAATAGTAGATAGATAAACAAAACGATTGAACGTAATACGAAGAGATACTGCTTTAGCTTCGTCACTCCAATTAAGTTTATGTAATAGCTTAACACCTTTAACTCGTTTACCTAAAATAAGATCATCAATAATCTCTTTAGTTATTCCATTCGATTCAAGAAGATTCAGATTAGCATAACAGATATTAGCTAGATTATTACGTCTAACATAAATGTTATGAAGATCAGTACTTAATTTCTCGATAGTATTATAACATTGTTCGAGATAGTCGTGGTAATAGTGCATGGATTCCATATAGTTTATTCTACTTTATTATGGATTAAACGTTGAGTACCATTAGGATCATTAGGAGCATAAGTTGCATCACTAATAATCTTAACTTCGTGTTCTGTAGGCTTAATACCAAATTCAGTTCTAAGAACCTCATAAGTTATACGTTCTATCATATCAGCAGGAAGTGGAAGTTCAATATCTTGACCATCATCTTCCATATACATAGTGATAACCTCAGCAGGATTTTCAGCTACATACACGATTGTTACAAACTTATAATTTTTAGCATCAATCTCAAAGTTTTTGAGAGTATTTTTGATAATAATTTTAAGTTTACCATTAACGATTTGATACACTCCCCAAACCCCAGTAGGGAAATAGACTGTGGTAAGGAGCGGAACTACGCTATTATTAGCGTACTTATATGTAATAAGACTCCCATCATCATGTTGAGTATAAACATGAAGAAAAGGTGCATCGTTAGGCATACGTAAAGGTGTAGGAACTCGATGCTCAGTAGTAAGAACCATATCTTTAGCACCAATTCCCGCATATGTGTTTTCTATATCGGTAAGCGGAACGCAGATAAGAGGAACATTAAAGCTAACTTTAAGCACCTCATCTACACCATTGCGCTCAATACTCTGACGAATAAAAGTAGCAAAGAGTGCCTTACAAGCATCTTTAGCTCTCTCTTGAATGCTATGATCACCGGGCTTACCTAATATATTAGAAATCTTACTTCCTAATTGATTAAGTGTTGCCATAATAATACATTAAACAATTCGCCAAGATTTATTAGTAGTAATACCAAGCTCCTTAGTTTCACCTCTAGGGATAAATTTAAGAAGATTAGTAGACAATTCAAGTTCAGGAGTATCAGAACCACCTATGATCATAATAGGACGATTCTTAACTGGAACAACCCCGTGCCACGGACCAGCATTAATATACCGGTTAGTAACTCTAATAACGTTCTTTTGATTTTTGAAACCTCTACCACACCTTGATGGCAGACTAGTTCTTGCGTAAATAACAGTCATGGTATTTTAGTTTTTAATGGTATCTTCTGTCGCATCTATAACCATAGTCATATTGCGAGAAATACGATTGTGATTTTTCCAGAATATTTGCATCATTTCAGCGTCAGGTTCAAAGTCAAGCTCGAACTCAGCACTAAGAAAGCCAATAGGCATATCAGTTTTCAAGTCACGAATAAGAATGCTAATAGTAGTATTACATCCACGTGAACGAAGATCTCCAACATACATATTAGAATGATACTTTGTCAAAGCACTCATACGGAAAATGTACTTACTATCTCTGTATAAGCGTAGAATAGTATAAGGCATAATAGAAGTAAGAACATTCTTATAACGATTCTTATAAGGATCTGTAATACTAATATCGTAATCTTCTGCGATAACAGTAAACTTATCCATATTAATACCATTACAGAACTTACCACCATTATGAAAGTATGCAACGTAAACACCTTTAGCATTAAGAGATTCTCTAATGTTTGAGGCTATTTTATCGAGTTGCATCCAACATTCTGCTTTAGATATAAGAAGATTAGTAACAACCTTACGTCTCTTCTTAGCAATCCATTCTTTTACGAAGACAACACCAATAGATGAAACAATAACACCAATCAAGTTCAATATAGCATTAAAAATACCACTCATTACACAACGTGTTTTATAATTCATACTTGCGTGTTTGAATAAATTGCTATAAACAAAAAAATCCGACTACCAGCGGAACCAGTAGTCGGATTAGGAATAATTAAAATTGCCTTGATATAAATAACATCTGCGACCAAAACTAATTAGATGAATCTCTGCCAAGGCACTTCATCGTCTTGAGCTTTAATATCAGCTAACCATCTTTGGAAAGCAATACCTTCGTAACCGTCAGGATCACTAATGTAAAGATAAGCATACATAGCACATTCATGATGTTCGGTAAACAAACGACCATAGAAATCTGCGTAAGCCATATTCATTACATACATAACATCATACCAGTTAGCATTATGGAGATCATTCATCTTGTATTTGTGCCAAATAGATTTGACTTCATCAAGACTATAATGGTGAGTAGTACCATTACGATTCTCCATACGTTCAACAGCCCATTCACATAGGTCTTTAGTAAAATGTTTTCCGTAGAGTTCTTTATACTTTCGACAATCCCTCTTTCTTACATCTTCACTTTCGTGTGGCATATCACTATGCTCATGCGGGTCTTTCATCATGACTTACATTATTTTTAAGAGAGTTATCAATTTCACGTTTAAGATTTTGAAAAGCAGTAGCTTCGAACTCAAAACCAAATAGATTCACAGAACCTTTAGCAGTAGCTTTAGAAATAGCTGCATCAAGATAGCTATTAACTACTTTAGGAATCTGCTCATCAGGTATGAACTTAGATAACTTAGCCAACTGAGGCTTAATAATATAATCAAGTGTAGGCTCTATAATAAAATCTAATTCATTCAGAAGATTATAAGTAGAAAGGTCTAAACCAAAAACACTACCCATAAACTTTCCGATACCAGAAGTAACAGGAATCTTAATCCCACCTCCAATAGTTTTAACGATTGGTGTTAGCCATTTACCAACAGCTACTGCAACAAGTTCTGCGTTAGTCATACTACTTCAAGATTAAGCTTGTAGAGTTGAAGTAGAAGCATTAGGACCCGGAACAGCAGCTCCGGCAGCAACCGAACCATTACCGTTACCTAACCAATTTCTCAATCCAAGTCCTGCAAAAGCAGCAAGACCTAAAGAACCTGCAACAGTGTTGTAGTTAATTTGTCCTTTCGGAACTTTAACACCAGTTTCGTTTTCAGTATTCATAGTATTAATTTGTTTTAATACACCTCGACATTGAGATGCACAACAAATATATTACTATTAGTACTGATAACAATGAAATGATTTATAACATGAACATTAATACTCAATAGTTGAACATTATATTCAACGTTTCTTCTTAGCGATAGCTTCGTCGATATTTGCATTAATAGAGGGAACACTAATGTAATTCATAAAAGTTACATAACCACTATGATATACGTCAGCAATTTTGTTCTTCCAAATCCAACGATAACTTCTATCATCATTGATATAAGTTTTAGCAATCTCTTGAATATCTCTAATTAATAAGAGTTTATTCAAATTAGTATAAGTCACAGGTGTCATACCTAAAGGAATTTAAATCATTAATAGAACGTTTAGTTGATGATTTAAGCGAGCAATGATTTTCCTTGATATGACAAAAAAGAGTACTACGCAATTTAGCAGTAGCACTCCTTTAGTCCGCGATCATACGCTTTTAGAATCAGCAAAATGCCGTTTTATAGCTTTGAGTATAGGTTTGATAATTAAATCATACCCAAAGGTACATATCAGAAAAGATAGCAGCACCGTTTCCAGTGAAGCATCTAATTTGTATAAGTAAAGCCCCATAGTTGCAATACCTACGATTAAGCTAACAAGAGACTTGAAGTATCTCGGGAGTTTCTTCTTAGCAATCTTAGTAGCAATCTCGTTAATACCATAAGTAGCTAAAAGCACAATAGCGATAAACGCAAAACTTATAGAATTAAAGAGATTAAAAACAATTGTTTCCTCCATAGTTTAAACAACTTGCATTTCACAATAAATATAACCTATAACAGAACCATCATATACAAGTTCAAATATCATAGGTGTAATCAAACTATTTGTAGCATCTTTTGGTTTGACAACTCCATCCCAAGCAATAATATCTGCTGTAAATACAGCTTGATTATCTTGAAAGAATAAAAACGAATTACCAACCGTTTCATTTTTCCAATTATTAGAATTAGAATGAGAAATAGAACCATAATCAGTCACACCCTTATTACTACACATACACACAATTCTAAATGTATTTCCTTGTTGTAACAAAATACGTCCTAAACTAATAGCGTTAGTTTTAGAGCCATCATTTAGGGTTATTTCTTTATTAGCAAGTACAATATTTTCTTGATTAATACCATCTGGAAAATATAAAGCATTTAGTATATTAATTGTAACAGCAGGAACTGCTTTCACTTGATTAACATCTAACGTTTTACTTACCCCCCCTCCCCTGTTACAGTTATTATACCATTTCTAGCAGCTCCAGTATTCTTAGCAGCTATAACATCAAAACTTCCGTTATTTGAACCGCTCGCTGGAGTAACTGTAATCCAATCAGGTTTTGCCATAACTCAAATATTTAAATTTGTAACAAATTAGAAAGCTACAACAAAACGATCACAAGTAACCATACTTCTAATACGTTCCTTAGCAGCTTCATCGAAATCAACGATATTGAAATTAATCAACATATAGTTATCCGGATACATAGTCATAAGTTTATCATTAATCTCATAAACTAAGTTTTCATAAAACGGAGTAACATCTAGTTGAGTATTCCTTTTAGTAGAATTAAAATCAATATCAGTAAACAATTCGCATAAAGTATCAGCATGACCGATAAAATCTAAGGTAGTTTGCATATTAAATATAACTACTTTAGTAGCATCATTAACACGTCTACCTTCAAGCGATACAACGACACAATGTTCAGATTCAGCAACATTGACTGTATTATTGAGTTCTTTTTCAACAACAGATGAATCAGACATCGTACAATATGCAACACCTTTAATCCCTATAGCATTAATTTGTATAGTCGTCCATAGACCATAATCAGCACTATATCGACCAAAATCACCTATAGTGAGCAATGTTGCATTTTGATTAACAGCAATAGTTTTAGATAATCCCCCCCCCTTCAACAGTTATAATAGTATTACGAGGTTTTACTTCTGTATTTTTAGAAGCCGTAATATTAATTGAACCATTGTTACTACCACTGGCAGGACTGTAATCAATAAAGTCTTTCGTAGCCATATTTAATTAGATATTTGTTTATACAACAAAAGGTCTAATAGGCACCTTAGCACCTATCAGACCCATAATCAAATCAATAGACGACTTACGAAATAGTCCAAGCAGTATTCGTAGTAATCGTAATCTGTTTAGTTTCTCCCGCAGCAACGAAAGTCAATGAGGTCGGAGATACAGACAGAGTAGCATCACCGGCGGCTTGAGTTACAGTATATTTCTGACCATTAACAGTAATATGACCGGTACGAGTATTAACCGTTGGGTTAGCAGCAGCAGTAAACGTAATTTCGAAAGCGTAAACATCATCTGCTCCCGGATCACCTTCAATCTCAGCACCAGAATTATATTTTTTCTCATTTACGACCAATTTATCGGCAGTCAACCAAGAAGAAGCGTCAGAATCAACAGTAAACGTAATAGAAGCTAAATTGGAATTACCAGTGAACTTCTTAGCTTCACCGGTTTTAACGAAAGCCAACGATTGAGTAGTAACATCCCAAATCGTAGAACCTTCCTGCTGCAAAGTAACGTCTTCAGTCAAATCTTCAACAGCAACGGTAATCAAACCGGAACGTCCGTTACGACCTTTATAAAGCGGAGCAGTAACATCTACTTGAGAGTTACCAGTTCCCTCAACAGCACTTAAAGTGATCCAACTCGGTTTAGCTTTCAAAGCATATCCGGCACGCATAACAGGTGCGCCAACTCCATCAACTAAACCGCCAATTTCAACAGCAATTGCTCTTTCATTCAAAGCAGAATCTTTAACCATAACAGTAATAATTTAATTATTCGTAAAAAAGTTTAAAGTTCCACACGCCCCACAAGCTATTCCCCTACTGGGGTCTGCAAAGCGTAGCGGAACATTTAAAAGTTTAAGAAACAGTCCAATTAACATTAGAAGTTACTTTGACAGTTTGTGTACCACCAGCAGCTTCAAACGTTAGACTAGTTTTATCAAGATTCAAATAAGGATCTTGTTCAAACGTTGCAGTGTAAGTAGCATTTCCAGTAACAGTAACAGTTCTGCTAGCATTCGTATTACCATCATTCCATTTAACAAAGTGATAACCAGCAGACGGTGTAGCCTTTAATGTAGCAGTTGCACCATAATTGTAAGTACCACTTCCACTAACAGTACCACCTGCACCCGCAGTTACAGTCAGTGTATAACTGTTAATTTGCCATACAGCATAGTAAGTAACATTATCAGTAACTTTGGTAGTTGTGCTTACATTAACAGAACCACTAGCTGACGTAGACCATCCCTTAAAAGTATATCCAGTTCTTGTAGCAGTAGGAAGAGTTCCTAAAGCGTCATTGTAATGGAATGAACTACTAGATTCACTAGGAGTACCACCATTACCATTCCAAGTAACCGTATAATTCTTATAAGTTGCAGTCCATCTAGCGTACCAAGTCTTATTAGAAGTAACCTTAGTTGTCGTAGTTAATTTAGTACCACCAGTAGCGGCAGCAGTATCGAACCAACCTGCGAACGCATACGTATAAGTATTATCCGCAGCTCTTGAACAAGTAGGTAACGTTCCAATAGCTTCATTATAATCTTTAGTTATAGATGAAGAAGAAGGAGTACTACCACCATTAGCGTTAAATGTAAAGGTGTACCTATTAACAGCTCTGGTCACATAAGCATAATAAGTAGCAGCACCTGTTACACTCGGTGTTTCTAAAGTTAATGAAGAACCAACCTTAGTTCCACCACCGTTAGCAGCAGTATACCAACCTTGAAAAGTATAAGTGTACTGAGCATCATTTGAAGGCATAGTCAAAGTACAAGAGCCTTTCAACCCATAAGCAACAGATTGACTAGTCCTATTCAAAGACCCGTATGTTGTTTGATAATTTATTGTATAACTCCGTTTAGTTGCAGTCCAATGTGCATATATTGTAGTATTACTTGCACCCATTGTCGTATTAGCAGTAACTTGTGTTCCACCGCTAGCAGCAGTATACCAACCCGCAAATGCATAAGTAAATTCAGCATCCGAATTCTTAGTAGGCGTTGGTAAAGTGCCATAAGTACTTCCGTATTGAACGCTCTTAGAAGCAGGACTTACTGCATTTCCACCATTAACATTATAGGTTAAAGTATAACTATTAATAGACCATTTAGCATAATAGGTAACAGTACCAGTTATCTTAGTAGTAGATGAAATCTTCGTACCACCACTAGATGCTGTGTACCAACCAAGGAATGTATAACCTGTTCTAGAACAAGTCGGAAGAGTACCTAATTCTGAACCATATGTTTTAGTAATAGTTGATGGACTAGGAGTGCCACCACCGTTACCATTGAATGTTGCAGTGTAACTTCTAAGAGTAGCAGTCCACTGAGCATAATAAGTAACGTTTCCTGTTACAGTAGTAGATGCAGATATTTGAGTACCACCCGTTGTAGCTGTAAACCAACCCTTAAATGTATAAGTGTATTGAACATCAGCAGCTCTTGTCGGAGTAGGTAATGTGCCTAAAGTAGAACCATGAGTCTTAGTAGTTGACGTAGGATCTACAGTTCCACCATTAGGATTCCAAGTTACAGTATATGACTTAAGAACAAATACCGGAGTAATATGAGTATTGGCAGTAATGTTAGAAACTGTTAGAGGATTAGTAGTAGAGCCATTAGACCACTTACTAAAATTATAGCCAGTACTTGGAGTAGCTGTCCAAATAGCAGAACCACCATATTCTACACTAGACTTATTAACGCTCGCTGTACCACCAGTTGAATTAGCAGTAGTAGTTGTGAAAGTCTTAATTGTAAACTTAGCAGTTAAGCTGATATTGGCAGTAACAGCAAATGTATATGAAGTATTGCTAGATACTTTAGTTGTTCCGTTGTACCAACCAGCAAAATTATAAGCAGCCTTAGGAGTTGCAACTACAGTAGCATTAGCACCGTGTTCTACAGTTTGACCAGCAGGACTTACAGTACCTTTGTTTGTATCCTCAGAAGTTGCATTAACAGTGTAGCTCTTAATCTTATATTTAGCAACAAGAGTTCTATTAGCAGTTAAAGTAACAGCGAAAGAAAGACTTGTAGAAACAAGATTAGAGCCTTCATACCAACCAACAAAATCATACCCAGTAGGAGCGGCTTTAGCAGTCAATGTGACTTGTGTATCACGATAATAAGTTCCTTCTTTAACTCCACCTGTAGCGGATGAACCAATAGAACAATCACCAACATTTGTAATAGTAATTCCTGAACTATTAGTAGTTAAAGCTGAAATCTTAATAGTAAACTTATCAGCTTCTACTTGAATACAATTAATAGTTTTCGTAATACCGCTGACTGAAACAGTAATAATAGTTGTTCTGCTCGCACCGGCATTCTTACTCGCAGTTAAACCAACCGTTTTATTACCCGTACCACTCTTAGCAGCAGGGGTAAGCCAAGAAGCAATAGCCATCTTAATACCCCCCCCCTAATTATGAAACCGTCCATTTGACGTTAGAAGTAACATTAACAGTTTGAGTTCCACCAGCAGCTTCGAAAATAAGAGAAGTCTTATCTAATTCGAGATATGGATCTTGAGTAAACTTAGCAATGTAAGTCTTATCCGCGTCAATAGTAACACTTAGAGTTACATCGTCAGAAACCTTAACTCCATCTTTCCACCAACCGCCAAAGCTATAACCCTCAGCAGCTGTAGCATGAATAGTAGCAACAGTACCATCCTCAAATTCAGCAGTTTCAACTCCCAAATTAGATTCTTTATTGATACCAACACCACCTTGAGCTACACCTTCATCTTCGGTTTTAACTGTAAGTGTATAATGTGTGGGTTCAGGAATAAGATCACATTTAATAGTAACCTTAATGTTTTTCTCAACCACA
>ERZ780177.1809-NODE-1809-length-19096-cov-3.275721_pt1 | contig 19096 bp, 8 predicted proteins | sample MGYA00510973_ERZ780177 | MGnify/ENA primary metagenome ERZ780177 (study PRJEB29588, sample SAMEA2144396) | human gut metagenome | biome: human gut; feature: human-associated habitat; material: faeces | place: Denmark | collected 2008/2010 ...
TCAATTATTACAGTTTATATCACCGAAAAGTGTCAAGCAAAATCAGGAAAAGTCAAGAATAATTGTTTTTTCATTGTATTTAATTATTAAAATTAGGATTTATAATAAATTCGGTTCTTATTATTTCAGTACTTTCCGACCATTTTTGATATAGAGACCATGCTGTGGAGCATCACTCAACTGCTGCCCTTTCAGATTATAATAATGAGTATCCTGACCCGCAGGTGTGTTTTTGACAGCAATCACAGCATCTTCGATTTGCCAAGGCTCGTAAAGCATCCGTATATCCTTCACGCGAAACTCCTGAGTTTCACTTCCCTCCTCCAAATTAGCTTGCCAACCTACATAAACATCCTGAGACTCTTTGATAGAAAAGGAAATAGAATACCATTTCCCATCATCCACGCCCGCCTTATTAATGGCAAGCCTTGCCAACGACTTGGCGGGAATGTCATGCGTGGCCAGAAGTTTCGTAGAAGCAAACATATAGGCGTCAGGACTCATACTATAACTTGTCTGATACTCCGCTTGCATTGTATAAACACCTGCATCAAGATGGAGCTTGCGGTAGATACGCGCATCGGAAAGGTTGCCCTCCTGATTTCCACTACGGTCATCCCAGACTCCCAACATCAAAGCCTCAGTTCCTTCGTAAGCATCGAGTCCTTGCTTAACCCCCTCACTGCCATTAGGTATATTGAAATTGGTTACAATCCAATTAGCCGGCTTACCGAAACGCTTACCATTTCGAGTATCCGGAGTACGACTGAAGTCTGCCGCCTCCACGAGCATTTCTACAGTAAGATTATCACCTGCATAAAGAGGTGCGCCAGCTTCGGTAACTGACGCTTTAAGATATGCTTGAAAAGCCTTACGCAATACAACAAGAGCCGCAGCCTGTTCTTCGACAGTACCATCCAGGCTATTTTCCGCTTGAGTTACATAGTATCCTAAATCAGACAAAGCTGAGACATTGGGACTACCTGTGTTGACAGGTTTCAGATTTCCGTCGGCTCCTTCAACAAGGGGTTTACAATAGTCAATAAACTCGGCCAATGAAATAGGCTTATCCGTACCAGGTTTAAAAGTTATGGCAAACACAGGAGCAATGTCATTGGTATTCTCTATCGGAAGCTGCACTGTAAGCCCCTCCATCGCAAGTTCGTGCTCAACCGCACCATGTCCCAACAATTCTATACTTTCAATCTCACCTGAGAAGTATTCATTGGCACGTCCTAAGTGAGCAAACGTGAAAGTACGTTCTGCCGGCCAACGCATAATGGTAGCAAAGACAGTATCTACATCCTGTTCCGTCCGGGCATGTTTGACGACGTAACGCACATCTTTTGCAGAATAATTGATACCTTCGTTAAACCCTTGGTTATAAATAGGATTACTTGCATCAACCAACGGTCCATCGCCAAAAGTTTTCCAAACACGAGTCCCATAAATTGAACGTCCGTTTTGCTCCATCCAATCTGTCATCTCAGCAATGAAACGCATTTCCTTGTCATCGTGAGTTCCATCTCCTTTTAGAGGAATAGAAAGCAACAAGTTACCATTTTTGCTGACAATGTCAACAAGCATATCTACCACCTGCTGAGCCGACTTGTAACCGGCATTATAATCTTTCACGCCATAATGCCATCCACCGATACAAGTACAAGTTTGCCAAGGCTTTTCTTGTGGGCGATCGGGTATACCACGTTCTATATCCCACAACATGGCTTCCTTATGCGTAGAGTCCAAGACCTTGCCGGTAACCACCATTTCCGGATCGGTATTATAAGAATGAGCCAAAATATTAAGGCCTACGCTCTCGTCGCAACCATAGAAAGGAAGTACTGTATCATCAAAGTAAAGCATGGCAGGGTGATAGGCATTCACACACTGCAATACACGGTTTTGAAATTTCATCTTGTACTCTTCGCTGGGCTGTGAAGCACCGTTACCCCACGTCCATTGACTGTGTATGGTACCCGTATCTTCCCAACCTCTACTGGGAGTATGGCGTTGGGCATAAAGATCTTGTGGATCATAACCTTCCCACCATTTACCCTTACCATCTTCTTTCGTCATATTGGCATCATATTGCTGGGCGATTTCAAACCAAAGCCAAGCATGGCTACCATGCATGGATACACCTAAAGGAAGATCATACTTTTCACATGCTTTGGCCCATTCTCCTACCACATCGCGTTTAGGACCAATATTCACCGAGTTCCAAGGTTGGTAGGGAGAATCCCAACAGTCGAAATTATCATGGTGCTGCCCCATAGCAAAAAAATACCGAGCCCCCATATCATAATAGAGTCTGATAAGATATTCAGGCTCCCATTTTTCAGCCTTCCAAGCGTTACACAAATCCTTGTAACCATAGTCTGTACCGGCTACACAAGGATCACCAAAGTGGCTCACATGCCAATTGTAGTTTCCACCACCTTTGAAATACATTCCACGACCATACCAATCTCCGTCTGCCCCCTGGCTCTGCGGATCCCAATGTGCCCAAATGCCGAATTTTACGTTTTGGAACCATTCAGGACATTCCCACTGCGCCAGATTGTCCCAATCGGGAGTATATCGCCCTGTTGCCACAGGTACATTCTGCGCGTTTGATGTGAAAGAAGCAGATAACAATAGTCCTGTCATCCACACTGTTAAAGTTCTTGCCTTCATAGTTATTATTGTTAGATTATTACTAAAGAAATTAAGTCCTTATTTGCAAAGATAAGTGTTTAGCAAAAAGCAAACATAGAATTATATCGACAAAGAATAGCATTTCAGCACTATTCTTTCACTTATTACCTCAAAAATAAGGCTAAACTCGAAATAAATTTAAGTCAGCCTTGAATTCGTAACTCACAAACAATATATAACCATTGACTAAATTTGCTATGAAGAATACAACAAATCCTATGAACTCTAATCAAATCTTACCAACTGAACTTTATTACCTTTCGGACTATCCCCCAAGTAAACCACACTATGCACAGAACGGACTCTAATATTCGCACGCGAAACATTTATTATTCAAAAAAGGAAAAGGACAACCGAAAGCTTTGCATCTCACGGTCCTCACTTTTCCTTTCATTTTTATTCCTTTTATCAATCTTACCTCCTCCCTATTTCTCACCGAATTCTACAGTCGTAGGCAGATACCAGTTCTGCCGGTTGAGCAACTTGGCTCGGATGGCCTCGCGCTCTCCTTCGGGAAACTTGGCAGCCACCTTGTCCGCCAACCAAGACGGATCGTTCCGATAACGGGCCACGCGCATCAAGTCGTGGAAACGGTTGCCCTCCAATGACGTTTCCAAAGCATACTCCGTCAGCAGCTTGTCTTCCACCTGCAACAAAGTGTCGGCCGACGAAGCACAGGCTTCGATGACGAAAGTAGGATCCAACTCCAGATTTTGCGAGCCGCACCCACGGCCATGCAACCCTGAATTGGCATCGAACATCCCGATATCCCCGGAAGAGGTAAGGCCGAAGTCGATCCATGGCTCACCCGTAAGTTCGTCTTTCAACAGGTCGTTGTAGATTTCGAAAGTGTTCTTGCTCAAACCGTATTTCAGCACACCATAAAAAGCGAGTTTGGGTTTCCCCAAGCGATTGACGGCCTCGGCATAACGCAGGTAAACCAAAGCGGTACGACAAAGTACCACATAAGCATTTTCATTCTTTTGCATATAGTTGTACTTATCCACATACGGGCGTTCCGTCTCGCTGCCATCCACGGTCTCTTCCTTATCATAATAAGTTCCGTAAGCCCCACGCAGATCTCCCGTCACCGGTTTCGTGTTGATGGAATACGACTGCTCGTCGAACATATCAATCAACACATAAGAGGTGGTGAGCATCTTCGAAAGAGCGGAAGAATTATCCGTATATTCATCCGTGAACGGAATGGCAGTCAGAATGTCGTAGTAGGAAAATCCTGAGAATTGACTCGTCCAATTCTCTCCGGCCGGCAACAGAGTGGTTTCATTATATGAATTCACATAACTTGACGATACATACAACTGATTCCAATAAATCAGGTCATAATATACCTGGGCTGCCTTCTGGAAATCCTGATTCCACATATACAGCTCGCCCAAGACGAAACGTACGGGAAGCATCAACTGGTTGGCCGTATAGCCTTCATACTGGACGGAACCGGCAAATCCGGGGTCGGCATTTCCCTGCATCCATCCGCTGCTCACCGGCGTGTCGTCCGACACCATCCAAGGCAACACGCCCTCCAAATCCCGAATCAGCACGGGCAACAAACCGTCCAAGTCCAACGCCTGCATCTCCACCGGGCGGCTGACATCCAAAAAAGGTTCGTCGGCATACTTCACCCGCCCGTAGTCCAGACATAACTGGAGATAACACCACGCACGGAGGGTCTTGGCCTGCGCCATGTAAGGACGAAGGATTTTCACCGGATAGCTATTGTCATCCTCCCGTCGGGATATGGTCGTGTCCAAACGATGGATGTAATAATTGCAGTTGTTGATGAGCGAATAATACTCCCGCTCTTTCAGATAGGAATTTTCCGCATCCACCTCGAAACGGCTGATGTCGCGCAGTTCCTGGGAAGAGTTCTCCGTCACGTCCATCAAGTCACCGCGCAGCTCACCCATAATCACATAGTTGTCGCCGATTCGTTGCAAACCTTGCAGCAAACCGAACAGACCGGCCCGCGCAGTGGTCTCGTCCTGGTAACGCTGGCCTTCGGTTTTCAGAACCCCGTCCGAATCAGTTTCAAAAAAGTCGGTACAGGAAGCGCACAGGCTTCCGGCCAGACAAACGGGTAAAATATATCTCAAATATTTCTTCATGACTTTTATAAATTAAGTTTCACACCGATTTGATAAGAACGTCCATGGCTCAGCAATCCGTTGTCGATGCCCTGGTATAACACGCCGGTCTGCATCGACACATCCGGATCCGAACCTAAATATTTAGTCAAAGTTAACAGGTTGGATGCACCTGCCCAGAAAGTCACCCCTTGGATAAAGACGTTGTTTATCGGCCACACGTAGGAAAGACGCACATTCTTCAACTTGAAGAAACTACCGTCCTCTATCCAACGGGAACTGAAACGGCTGTTACCCATCGGGTCGCCATACACGGCCTTCGGCATGTCCGTCACCTGCCCTTCATGCCGCCAACGGTTCATGACGGCACCAGTTTGGTTATAAGTATCGGTCATGCTCTCCAATGTCTGACGCTGGTAGTTATAAACGTCTCCCCCGCATTTGAACGTGCATAACACATCCAAAGCGAAACGTCCCATCGTAAAATGGTTGGCAAACGACCCCGTGAAATCAGGGTTCGGGTCGCCGATAATCGTTTTATCCCTTTCGTCGAATACCCCGTCGGCATGAAGGTCTGCAAAACGTACGTCACCGGCATGGAAATAGGTGTAAGAGGCATCTTCATGCTGCACTTTCAAGCGGGCGGCCTGCGCCTCGGCTTCCGTAGCATATACCCCGTGGGCTTCATAACCGTAGAAAACTCCGGCAGGATGACCCACGGCCGTCAGTACTTCACCGTCTAAGATTTCCGTTGTATAATCTCCGTCGGGCAAGGCCGAAATTTCATTTTTGTACCTCGCGATACCAAGCTCCGCATTCCACTTAAAGGGCTTGGTGTCCAACACCTTGGCCGAAAGGGCAATCTCGATACCTCGGTTCGTAAGTTCTCCGCCATTATATAAATAGGTGTCAAGCCCGGTCTCCGTATCGGCCTGCTTCCACGTCAGCAAGTCTTTGGTCTTGTGCCGGAAATAGTCGAAACTCACTCCTATCCGGTCGTTCAGGAACGCCAGGTCGATTCCGGCATTCCACTTGCGCGTGGTCTCCCACTTCAGGGATGAATTGGCCAGATTGGCCAATTTCAACCCCACGGCCGAACCCAAATAGTTCACGCCCGACAGATAGGAGTAACCATACATCCCGTCGATATTATCATTTCCCGTGACCCCGAAACTTGCACGCAGATTCAAACGGTCCAAAAACGTCAGCCGATGCATGAACCGCTCGCCTGTGACCAACCACGATCCGCCTACGCTCGGGAACGTGCCCCACGTGCCGCCGCACATGCGGAAACTTCCGGGGGCATCTTTGCCGAAACGCGAAGAGGCGTCGAGCGACACGGCGGCCCACAAAGTATAACGTTCTTGGAAGGTATATTTGCCCTGCGCATACAAAGCCACAGAACTCCAATCGGTATTCAGGCCGTCTACCGTACGGTAAGACAACGAATTATTCATGTTGGACACCTTGTCGTTGCCCGTGTTGTGCCCGTCCTCATACACACTCTTGAAAGAGGTGTTCATGATGCGGTAACCCACGAAAGCATCCACGAAATGATCGTTATGAATCAGTTTGCGATAAGACAACTTCACGTTGCCGAACAAATCGTTCTGCGTGGCCGTCTGGTCTTTCACCGTATTCTCCCACACCTGGTTGCCCACAACCTGCGGAGCCACGCCGACCATCGGGGAGAAATAATGGCTTTTGGAATTGTTGAAACTGTAACTGAAACGTCCCTCTACCACCCAGTCATCTGTGATGTCCCATTTCGGTGCCAGGCTTACTCCAAACCGGTATTGCTTATTGGTGTTCTCCGCATTCTCCAACAAAGCCAACGGATTGGATACCCCCAGTTCGTCCACGTCGTTCAACGTATTCGTGAGCTGCGTTCCGTCGTCGGTATAGCTGTAGCCCACCAAGAAAGGAGCTTTGATTAACGCCAGATAACGGGGAGCGGTCGTAGCGTTCACGCCGTCGTCCTGAAGCGTATAATTCAAGTTCGTAAAGTAAATGTCCGTGCCCAAAGTCAGCGTCTTGGTCAGGAACACATCGGAATTGATACGGGCATTCAAGCGGGAGAATCCGGTTTCTTCCACGACTCCCTTTTGATTGTCATAACTCAACGAGATGGAATACTTGGCTATGTCGTCCCCGCCCTGCACGTTAATACCGTAATGTTGCATGTTGCCGTTACGGGTCACGTTGTCCGTCCAATCATTGTTCTGATGATATGTGGAATAATCTGCCGATGACGGATTCATCCCCAGGTATCCGTCGAACAAAGTGGCCAGTTTATTACCTTGACCGCTTCCTTTCAGCATCTCGCTCAGATAAGTACGATACTGGGCGGCTCCCATCATCCGTATCGGTTCGGGCGATTGCACAAAGCCGTATGAGATATCGGCCGCAATACGGGTCGTTATGCTCCGTCCCCGCTTTGTGGATATGAGTATCACCCCGTTAGCTCCCTTACTGCCATATAAGGACGTAGCGTCTTTGAGTATCTGCACGGACTCTATGTCGTTCACATCGACTAAAGCCAAAGGGTTCTCATAAAAACCGTCATGAACGGATTCCACCAACGTCGAAGTGTCCCAAATCGTACCGTCTACGACAATCAGCGGCTGTGCGTTCACGTTCAGCGAATTATATCCGCGTATAAAGAGGTTCGCCCCTTCGCCGCCCACTGCACTGCGGGTCGCCGCACGCACATCGCTTCCCCAACGTCCGCCCAAGACTTCGTCCAACGACACAGCCTGCGTATTGGTAAAAGCATCATCTCCCTTCAAGGTCAGAAAGGCATCGCTATAAACAGACACATCTTTCACCGAATCTCCTTGCAAAGGCACTATCCTCTGCAAATAACTTTCAGAAGAAAGGGTCAACTGCACCATATAAGACGGCACGCGTACCCTATAACGGCCTTCCTCGTCCGTCAGTGCCGACCATGAACCGGCCGCTACCCTGACACCTTGTACGGGCTTTCCGCTCCGAGCGTCCGTGACCCGGCCATTTACATATATCTCCTGTCCGTCCTTTTCCGACGGAACACCGTCCCCGGCTGCCCGTGCGGGAACTGTCCCCAAAGCCATGGCCAGCATGGCGTATTTCAATATGTTCGTCATCGCATCATTCTATTACAGGTTCAAAAATAAGGCAGTCTATCCGCATGGTACGGGTAAACTTCGTGGTCTCGTTCCGGTCGACATTCGCCTGTACACGCAACTTCACACAATCGTCGTCTTGCGTAAGGGATCCCTCGAACGGAGATTCAGAATAGTTGGCATAAGGCAATTCTATTTGGGTCACAAACATCTTGGTCATCGTTTCCCCATGAGTCGGCATCGGACCGGCAATCACCGCATCTTCATACATCTTTCCGTCTTCGTGCACATAATTCAGATAGAAATTCACTTTCGTGCTATCGGCAGCGACTCCTTCCATATAAGCTCCGGCCGGAGCAAACACGCAATACACGTTGTATTTGGCTGCCAATGTGTTTGGCACGGTAAACTGCACCACAGGTTGCTGGCGAGGATTCTCGCTGGTAGCGGCCACCTCGATGAAACGTCCTTCCGATACAGAATCGCGGAACGACGTGGAGGATGCACTACGCGAACTGATGACCGCATAATTCGACTCCCGTCCGGCAGTGTTCTCCGCTTCCACGACAATGGTCTTCAGCCACGACTCCTCCGGTTTGTGTTTCAACGCCGAGGTCTTCCATATCCTGCCGTTGCTGACCGGAACCTCCGTCGCTCCAGACAACAGGTAAGACGGATGGTGGAAAACATTTCCCGAGGTAGAGGCTAAAGAGTCACCCGGCACATCTCCGAAATCCAAATCCTTACGGAACACCAAGTCCATACACATCGCCTGCTTGAGGTAGGTATCGGACAAAGAGTCTGCCAATGCCGTACCCACGGCATACTCGCGGTCGGGAATAATCAAAGACTTCACCGTGTCTTTCAATGTCTCTCCAAAAGTCCGGAAATACCGTGCCATACGCCTGCGTCCGTCTTCCCATCCCTCGTTGGTCGGTACGATCATCGTGTACACACTGTCCTCGGAATGGAGGAAACCGTAGCGGCGCAACCAGTCGTTATTAAAATCGAAAATCGAGTCGTAAAGAATCTGGCCTTGCTCATTCTTTCCGATGGCCGTACTCCCCTCCTCGTCGAAAGTATATTCATCGAACGAGGTCAAGAAACGGGCTATGGAGTCCGTCCCGTTATCCTTTTGCCGGATACTTTCATACAGGTTATAATAAAACGGTGCCCTTTGGCGAAGCGTATGGATAATCCCGTTACCGGCCGCAATGTCCGTGGCCTCTACCGGTACACCCGCAAAAGTATATGCTCCTCCCTCACGTACATAATCCTGCGACTTGCCGTTCAGCATCCTGACCCGTACGGAAGCGGTATCTGCCAAATCGACCATACCGTACAGGTAACGGGAGATATGGTTGTTCAAAAACTGGTCTTTCGTATCTGCGTCCTCTACATAACCCGCCATGGCCTCATTGGTCGGAGCCCACACCGTAAAGGTCTGGTCCGTGGACAACAAGGAATCAAGCCCCTGGCTCCGGACGACTTCGCAGAAAGCCGAATACTCCGGACGGCTTTCCAATACCTGCATGAGCGTACGGGTCTCCGTCGAACCGTCTATCCCGTAATGGTCGTCCCACAAATGGTCTTGGCAACCGGCAGCAAAAGCCAGTACACCCAAACCGAACGATAGTTGTATAATAGTCCTTTTCATAATAGCTTTCCTCTGTGATTACTGTTCTTTCATTGCATAATATGAATTCTGGTGTAATTGCGTATTGGCGTTCATCTCCGTAAGCGAAATAGGAAGATACCACGCCTCCGGATTGGACAACCGGGCTTTATAGGTGGAAACCTCCCGGGCATACGCCTTTTCCAACAAAGCGTAAGCCCCCGCAGTCGCCCCCTCACGCCGAACTTTCCTTAACAGGTCGTACCAACGTTTGCCTTCGAAACAAAGTTCGCGTTGGCGTTCTTGGAGTACCATCGCTTTCACGGCATCCATAGAAGGATAGTCGGCATATTCCAAAGAGTCCATCTCCATGGTAGCCCGTTTGTACGTCACGTTACACAAGGAAATGACAGTCTTGCGTTCATCATCCGTCACGGCTAATTCGGCCAATGCTTCCGCCTTCATCAAGTAAATATCCGACAAACGGTAGAATATCCAGTTGGCCGTGCTGGTAGAAGCACGATAACTATATTCATACGACGTGTGCGGCACCAAGGCCGATGCCGGCGACTGCCCCTCGTATTTGAATACCTTGAAGCTCGTGGGCGGCACGACGGAACCGTCGGAACCGGCCTCTACCGTAGCTGCAATAAAGTCGCGGGCACGATAATCGTACTGCACATCCAAATAGGTATTGAACAACTGTGCCGTCGGCTCGAAATGGGCACTTTTGCCTTTTGTAGTATTCCCGTACAAATTGGCAGTGGCCCCGTTCATCTTTCCGTCCTTATCAAAGTTCAATTCAAAAATCGCCTCCGTGGAATTACCGGTGTAGAACACCGAATTATACATCCTGTTACCCTCTACCATCATCATTTCCGTTTCATACATGGCCTGATTGTACAACACGCGGTCGCAAGCTTCCACACAAGACCGGTAATCCGCCTGCGCTTCGGAATTGCCCGCGTCGGAAGCCTTCCATAAATATACATCGGCCAAAAGAGCTCGCACGGCGTTCTTCGTAATCCTCCCTCGTGTGTATTGTTCCGTCGGCCATTCTTCGGGAGCGTACTCCTCCGCCAGTTTCAAATCCTCAATCAAAGCCGGTACAATCACATCGTCCGCCGAACTTTGCGCTACCTGATAGTCCTGTTGTTCGCTCTCGCTGGGCTCTGTCACATAAGGCACGTCGCCAAAACTACGTACCAAATAGAAATAACAGAGTGCGCGCAAAGTATAAACCTCCGCCAAATAATTGTGCAGGCGTTCTTCGGTAAAGTTGGCATCGCGGTCACGCACGGCCGGAGCCGACTTGATGACTTTGTTGCAAATATTGATAACCTTATAGAAATCGCCCCACGTCACCAATCCGTTCGATGACAGCAGGTTCGCATCTTTCAAATATTGCTCGTCAGTGGAAGCCGACGTGGAATAATCCATATCGTCCGAACGCGCCTCGCCCCAATAAATGATTCTGCTGATCACATTATCCTCCAGCATGAAACGATAACAGGAAGCCACCACACTCTGTACGTCTTCTCCCGTTTCCCAATATTCGTCGTCCACGATATCGTCTTCCGGATAAAGCGTCAGGAAGTCATTGCATGCGGTAAAAAGCCACAAGCAGGAAGCCGCCAGAAAGATATTCTTCAGATAATATTTCATTGTTTTCATCATTTCCGTTTTTTAGTTAAAATGTAGCTGAAAGTCCGAATGTCCATTCCTTGGCACGCGGAGTCATGGAATTGTCCACCGCTATGCCGTAATAGTCTTTGGCTGTATCCGTACAAATAGAAATCTCAGGGTCTACACCGGAATACTTGGTAAAACACCACAGGTTGTTCACAGTGAGATAAGCACTCAGGTTCGTCATGCCGATACGCTTCACCCAGTTGGACGGGAAACGGTAACGAAGCGTAATGTACTTCACACGCAGAAAAGAACCATCTTCTACATAACGGTCGGATGCCAGCCAGTTATAACCTTGGTTGTACACTGCACGCGGCATGTCCGTCACGTCTCCTTCCTTGCGCCAACGCCAGTTCACCGTCGTACACTGGTTGTAGGCATGATACATGTTCTCGGCATTCATACGCGCCATGTTCACGATTTTGTTCCCCCAACGGTAGTTACAGAACACATTCAACGAGAAGCGATCATAACGCAACGTAAAGCCGAAACCACCCGTAAGTTTAGGATTGCAATTACCCAAATAGACCACATCATACTGGTCGATGCTTCCGTCGTGGTTGATATCCTCGTAGATGGCATCACCACCCTGGAACTGGTATTTGGTCGTACTGTGGTAATAGTACATCGGTTTCACCGTACCGTCGAAATTCGTCATCGGGACTCCGTTCTCATCACGAGCCACAGGCACCGTCTTTCCTTCTGCCACCGCTTGGTCGTAACGGTCGTAACTGTAGGAATATACCCCCTTGTAACGGAACCCATAGATGGAGCCGAACGAGTTGCCTTCCTGCAAACGCGTATAGTAAGCCCCGTTTCCGAAGTCGGAATGGTTGTTGAAGTTGTTCAGCACACTCGGATCGAGACTGCGAATCATGTTCTTGTTGGAAGCAAAGTTTGTATTGATGTCCAACGAGAACTTACCTTTTTCCACCACCTTGTTGAAATTGACCGTAAGTTCCCAACCGTCATTATCCATTCGCCCCACGTTTTTGTAAGTCAATGTGGCGAAGCCGGAAGAAGACGGAATGTCGATATCTTTAAACAAAAGATCGTCTGTACGCTTTTTGTACCAGTCGTAAATGACAGACACCTTTCCGTTCCAAAGTTCCATGTCGAAACCCAAGTTCAACGAAGTCACCTTCTCCCATTTCAACCCGTCCAGACGGATACGTGTGGGATAAACGGCACTCATGTCCATATAGCCTGTAGAATTCGTCGTCAATACACTATACTGAAGGTAATTCTGTCCGGGTTGCCGACCGGCGATACCCCAACTCGGACGGAAAGCCAACAAGGTCAGCACTTTTCCCGTGTACTTCTGCAACCACGGTTCGTCCGAGATAATCCATTTGCCACCCACTCCCGGGAAAAATCCGTAACGGTTGGAAGGACCGAACTGTGTGGAACCGTCCACACGAAGATTGGCATCAAAGATATAACGCCCCTTGAAACTGTAGTGCACACGTCCCATCCAACCTAAAGTCTTGTCATTACTGTTCCCGTTTTCCGTGCCGGATATGTATCCCGTAGCCGTGGCGTCGTTAATGGCAGAACTCGGCAATCCCTGCATCTTCACATATTGGGAATGGCTCGTGGTCGTAGTCAACTGCATCAGAGCCTGCGCCTGCAAATTATGGTCGTCATTCAGGAAACGGCTCTGCCATGTAAGTCCGTGCTCCGTGGCTACCGTCAGCTTGCCGGACGTTTTCGTCTCCGCCACATTGGCCGAACCATAGTTGTCCGCCGCATTGTACACACATTCCGCCGGTAGAAACTTCTCTTCCCGTTCATTGTTCAAGTCAATGGCCACCCAGCCGAGATAGCGCAAGTAATGCTCCTCCGGATTGAAAAAGTCGTATTGCAACGACAACTTGGGCATAATACGGTACCCTTTCAGGTTGTTCTTGGCCAACTTGCCCAACGCCACGGGATTCTTCAATTCCCGCTGCTCTTTGTTGAAGCCCGACTCGGCATCCATATTATAATAACGCCCCGTACTGCTGCCGTCCGCATTTTCCTCATACACGGCCATGTTCGGCATTTTCTTGTAGGCGATGTCTAACAAATTCTCATAATTCCGGTCATTATCCGAATAAGTAAATTGGAATTCCGAACCGAACACCATACGGTCGGACACATAATAATCCAGTTGCGAACGGGTAGAAAAACGTTGATACCGCTGCCCCATGACCGTACCTTTCTGGTCATAGTAACCACCGGAAATACGGAATGCAGCCCGTTCACCGCCACCCGACACGGTCAGATAGTGGTCGTTTGTCCATCCGTGTCGCGTCACTTCGTCCACCCAATCTGTATTATTATTGTAATTCTGGTTGTCCGGTTCGTAGCGCAACTCGTCATAATCATATTGTTCGTAAGTCTCGTCACGTCCGCTCAAAGTACGGTTAAAGTATGCCTGCTTCATCATCATCGTATAATCCCCTCCCGACAGCAGCTTCATCCCTTTGGGTTGGGTGGAACCGGAAAGTTTATAGGTATAAGACACACGTGTCTTCCCCCTCGTACCCCGTTTCGTCTTGATCAACAATACGCCGTTGGCTCCCTTAGAACCCCACATGGCGGTGGAGGCGGCATCTTTCAATACGGTAATCTCCTCGATATCCTCCACATTGACGCTCAATAAGTCTGCATACTCTTCCTCATTAGCCGTACCGAAATCGAAACTTTCATCAATCTCACCGCTATAAGGCACGCCGTTCACCACCACCAAAGGTTGTGAGTTACCCGTAATGGAAGTCGTTCCACGGATACGCATCTGACTGCCCGAACCGGGACTTCCGCCTACCACGATGTCCAAACCGGCCACACGTCCCTGCAAAGCATCGTCGGCTCCGGCTACAGACACTCCTTCCATGGCATCCATCTTGAAAGTTGTCATGGCCATACTCACCTCCCGTTGCGGAATATTGAAAGCCCCGTCCGGCCCTCTCTTCTGCGCTTTGACCACGACTTCACTCACTTTCATCGTGTTGTCTTCCATCTTGACATTGAACTTACGTTGGGAACCGATAGGGAACTCTTGCGTTTTATATCCCATAAAGGTAAATACCAGTTTGTTGTTCACGTTCTTCACCTTAAAGGCAAAGTTACCGTTCATGTCCGTCGTCATACCGCCGACCACACGATTGGTCGCATCCTTCTCCGCCACGGTACATCCCATCAGTTCAAGCCCGTCGTTTGCATCCACGACACGCCCGCTCACCATGACCTGCGCCCCGGCACGCCATACCGCGCATAGAAAAGCCATTAATAACAAATATCTCTTCATCGTTCTCTTTTTTTAAGGTCATTTTTGGTCTTTTGCATTCCCTCCTTTGGGCTGTTCGAACCACAACACATCGTCTATCTGATGTATCACGGCGTAGGTATAAGCCTCTATCGTCGTAGCCTTTTCCTTATCGCCGCTGTTCAACGTCATGTCGCGAGTCATCAGGTTATATACTCCTTCCGTTTTGACCACACGGGCCGAAACCCTTCCCGTGCCATAGTCAGCTTCATCGACCAAAGTGATATTCCCGTCCTTGTTCGTCACATACACCGGATAGAATTTATTGCTTGCTTCGTTGATCGTAGAGGTCAGATAAGCTTTGTTTTCCACCTTCTCACCTTTTATAAACACGGAATTATCTTGGAAATGATAGCGGACAAAACGCTCCATTACGTTTTCCAGAGAATCCCTCACGCTTTGGTCCCCCTCGTTCTCTATCTGCTCCACCGTGGGAATCCATCCTTTCGCCTGAGCTTCGCGTATCGCCTCATTCGTCGGTACATACACCGTATAATGATACTGGTTGAGAAACTTCACCTTACGTCCCGGTGCCACGGTAGAAGACGTCGGATTGTTGACGAAGATGCCCAGCAAAGCACACATGTCATAAAACTCCCGGAAATCATCCTTGGACGACAATACATCATAAATGGAAGTCGTCGTGTTTTGCAAGATACCGTCTATCAGGTAAGTATTTCCGTTTTCCTTATTATATATCTTACTCACAGTGAGCGGCCGTTCATTTCCGGCCCCGCTGATTTTGTTGTCCTGCGTAATACGAACCGGCGCATATCCTTTAGTGATAAAGTACTCCTGTCCACCCGCACGAGCCGCTTCAAAAGCTTCATTGCTTTCCGTGACCAAAGTCTGGCAGTTCAGGATGTCTTCCAAACGGTTCTTCAGGATGGAACTGTTACTGACGGTACCATTCGAGCCCAACGGAAAACCATTGTCCATAATCACCGTCCCGTCGGATGTACGGGTCGGTACGGCAGCCACCGTATTCTGCGGCGTCAACTGGAATTCCAGGTTACACCGATAGTTTTCCGAGGCGTATGATTTCGCCACGGGGTCCACATAGTCTTTCATATACTCGTTCGGTGTGACAAAGAACTGATACGTACTCTTCAACGAGCGCAAATAATAGACAAATTGTGCATCCGCCATAGCCTGATTGAAGATGGAGTTCAGGGAGTCAATCTTAGCCGGCCCCATTACCGTACGATAATCCAACGGCGTAAAGACTTTGTCGGTCACATAGACCACCCCGTTACGTCCCACAAATTTATCCACGATATTTTCCTTGCTTACCTCCATCTCATAACCGGCCTCATCTTTGATGTCCCCGAAACGGCTCGGCAACGAAGACAGGAAAGAATACTTCTGGTGGTTGGCCACAAAGTCTGCGGCGATATTGTCGGGCACCTTGTCCCACGAACCGAAAGCTTCAAAAAAGTCGCTTCCCTCACCCGATGGAGAAAAGAACCGGTCCATCGCTTCATTGGTCGGTACGAACATACAGCCCATGTCCGTCTCATAGCCGGGTTGGCTCGTGTTTCCGCCTTTCGGTTGGTACAAGTTCCATCCCGGATCGAAATACAACAGACCCGGCGCATTCGTACCGTTATATTCCGTAAAGGAGTATGCCGGACTTTGATTGAAATAACGTGTCTGGAAGATGGAGTCGCCCTGGGCATCCCGTTTGTAGAACACCGGACAGGCGAAACGATCCATCAGTCGGCTGAAACGGCTCACCTTTTCATTCCCCCGGATATAAGCCGCCATGTTTTCGGGCGGAACCAGCACGTCGGCCAACTCGTGCAAATACCCGTTTTGGCAAACGATATCTTTCTGGATAATCTTATTGGCAAACAACGACGCATCGTCCGCCTCGCGGGGAATACCCGTCACGAAACAGAAGTCATCATCCGTAATGTGCTTCCCGGACATTACATCGGGAAAGAACTGTACCAATGTCCATTTCGTGGCATCGGACAACAATTTTATCGGTTTGCCCGCCCGGCGGTAGGGAGCGAAGTATTTGCTGTCCGGCAGGTCCTCCGCGTCAACTACCGGAATCGTGTCTTCCACCTCGAAATCGGTCGTCCGGCGGAAAGTCACCTGCCCCCTGTCGCTCAAAGACAAACGTTCCAAGAGTTGGGAATAAGGTATCGTTCCCAACTTGAGCAACATCATCTTGAACGAATAAGGCAAATCCTCATAACTGCGATACCCCATTTCGTTCGTCTGGAAAAAACGTTCGAAAGAAGCATCGTTCGAAAAGAACAGCGTATTGCTCCCCGACACCTTCATGGCATCGGTGTATCCACAGTCATCAATCAGGCGGATATAATACGTGCAGTCCCCCCGGCCTGAAAGATAATCGTATATGTTGCTGTTCAGCCACGACGGCATGTGGTTTTCCATGTCCTCATACTTGTCCGTACAAGCCGTAGGGAAAGCCCCTGCCACACCTACGGAAAGCAAAGCCAGTAACTTATAAAACTTCATGGTATAAAATGTTTAAATAGAAATCAATGCGTATCTTCACTCTCAATCAGATTGGTCGGCATGAACTCGATGTAATCCAAATGGCAGTTACCGTTGAGCATCTGCACGAAACGGAACTCATGCGTGGACATTTCCGTCCAACTGAATATACCCAGCACCTTGCGCAGTTCGAACGGGTCGTTACGGGTGGAGCCTTTGATGCCTCCGCTTTGCCCCATCATCAATTCCGTGGAAGCAAAGGAATCCGGTCCTTTCATGAATCCGCGGTTGTGCATACTCTTGTCGTTTTCATACCCGTAGGGATCGTCTTCCTTGGAATCATAATCCCACCACGCTCCGGGATTGTCCTGCGTGAACTGCCACACCTGCTCCCAACCGATTCCGGCATCCGTACCTTTCAGACGCATGTCGATAGGAATGCCGCAAGGCTCGTCGTCTAAATAAAACTGCGTAATGCCGCGCGTGGCCGCATCCACACGATAGCCGATACGTACTTCATAACTTCCGGCCGGCACGGGTCCCACGGTAATCGAAGCATCGAACATCCCCCAAATCTCCAAATAGTCGCCCAAAAAGAAACTGTGCATGTTCGACCCGATATATTTGGCAAACACCGTACTGCTCTCTTCAAAGTGGAATTTTTTGCAATACCCCTGCGGCACATAATAGTCTTTTTTGGAAATGATGTCATTATTCCGCAATTCCGGTGTAAAGATAGTGAAGTCCATACGTATGCGTTTGCCGCGCATGATACGCCCTATCTTATCCTCATCGTACACCAACATCCCCGTCAGCGCATGGATAACTCCGTTTTGGCAGTCCAGATTGCTATGCGCCATGTCCAAGGTCACCACATCGTCCAATTCCTCCGCCATATTCGTGTACTGCGCATCATAACAGTTGCGTTCGTCATTGAATACCGGTTTCTGCGCATCCTGGTCGCCCCATTTGAAAGCCTGCACCGTAATGATAGACTGCTCGGCCAGCGGCACCAAATACTGTTCCAGCCAGAACGAGCCGTCGCGGTAATTCTCACGCAGCCAATCCGCATCTATCCACGTGTGCGTCACTACGTAATCGCGGGTGTTCACGATCTGATTGGAAGCCAACATGACCGGCAACAAGTGGTAAGCCACGAAACGGTACAGGCTGCTGCCCTCGTCCGTATCCGGCAGATCTTTCCCGTCCGGATAGAAACGTTTGGCATATTCCCGCATGTCGTCCAGCGTACGGATTCCGTTTAATGCCAACACCGAATCCGTCTCCAGCAAAGCCGTATAACGGTAATTCTTGGTCTTGGGGAACTCCGCGCCGGAAGCGTACGGGTCGTCCGACGGTTTGGTCGTAGCAGGCACGTACGTCTCGTCGTCCAGAAGCGTAAGGGAATTACGCAAGCCCGTAGCATGCAAAGCCTCGCCGTAAAGCTTGAAATGGCCTTCCGTCTCGATGTAATCGGCCAACAAGTCGGTATTACCGGCCAAAGCCTTGTCTACGATATGCACCACTCCGTTGACCTTGATATGGTCGCCCGACACGATACGTGCCGAATTATTGATCATCCACGAAGTACCGTCGGGTACGATGGACGTGTACAGATAACGCCCTAACATGTTCTTCGTGTCGATGGCTCCGGACGTAAAACCGGCCGTTTCATAGTTTCCCACTTCGTTGGCTTCTCCGTCTATCAGGTGATAAAACACCATTTCCTTGACCGCCTCCACGGAATCCAGAAAATGCTCGAACGACCCGTAACCCTGTTCTTTCGCATACGCCTCCATCGCCGTGTTGTTCGGCACAAAACAGGTGTATGAGCCGTATGATTCCAGCAGGGAAAAAGCCCCCGCCGTCTTCAAAGCTTCCGCGAAATCCGAATAGTCCGCGTTGTTCTGCAAAAAGTCGCTGATGGTCTCCCCCGTAAAAGTCGTGTAATTCTCTCCCACGTCATCAGAATCCTGGCATCCGGGAAAACAACAGAACATACAGGCCAAGAGACAGTACGCTACCACATTCTTTATTTTCATATAGAGTAACTACTCAGCACCCCTATAGAAAACTACTCGTTAATAAACCATAAACTTGA
>ERZ780177.1816-NODE-1816-length-19047-cov-6.245156_pt1 | contig 19047 bp, 16 predicted proteins | sample MGYA00510973_ERZ780177 | MGnify/ENA primary metagenome ERZ780177 (study PRJEB29588, sample SAMEA2144396) | human gut metagenome | biome: human gut; feature: human-associated habitat; material: faeces | place: Denmark | collected 2008/2010 ...
CCGCCTCATGGCGGGTGTGTTTTTATGCTCTGTTCAGTTGTTGTACCAGGCTCCGGGGTCGGGACCGCGGTCGGGGCCGGGGGCGGCGTCCTGCTCTCTCAGCATGGAGTAGTAGAGCGCGTAGGTGCTCTCGGTGTAGGGCAGGGTGTAGACCGAGACGAAGGGGATGATGGACAGCAGCGCCCAGCCGATGAAGCTCAGGTCCAGGATGAAGAGCTCCGCCTTGTGCCCGCGCATGAGCCGCTTGCTCTCACGGATGCACTCCAGGACGCCCATCTCGGGGTGGTCGAGCAGCGTCGTCTCGTACACCGTGCCGGTGTAGTAGTCGAGGCCGCGCGCGATGGTCAGGTCGACCGCGAAGTTCTCCTGCGGCACGCCGAACGCGCCGAGGTACTTGGCGACGGTCGTCAGCTCGTCGAGGCCCTGGTCGAACATCTCGTTGCGGCCGCGGTACTTTTCAAGAGAAGCGAGCACCTCTTCGTTCGTGCCCTTGATGCCGATGAAGGCGAGGATCTCATCCGCCTTTTCGCCCTCGATGGCGTAGTCGTCGACCAAGATCGCGCGCACGAGGTCAGGGCCGATCTTTTCGATCTTGTCGACGGTGCGCATGATATCGCCGGACTTGTCGGAAAGGCCCAGCATCGCGTAGAAGCCGTTTAAGATGCGGCGGTTGTTGATGCGAATTTGGAATCTCGACAGACCGAGGCGGGAGAAGACGGTATAGATGATAGCAGGGATCTCGGCATCGTTTGTGATGTCGAGCTCGCCGTCGCCGATGACGTCGATATCTGCCTGATAGAACTCGCGGAAGCGGCCGCGCTGCGCGCGCTCGCCGCGATAGACCTTTCCGATCTGGAAACGGCGGAACGGGAAAGCGAGGTCGGCATAATGCAGGGCAACGTATTTCGCCAGAGGCACCGTCAGGTCGAAGCGAAGGGACAGGTCGCTGTCGCCCTTGGAGAAACGGTAGATCTGCTTTTCAGTCTCGCCGCCGCCCTTGGCGAGCAGCACATCGCTCGCTTCGATGATGGGCGTGTCGAGCGGGGTGAAGCCATAGACGCCGTAGGACGAGCGCAGCACCTCCATAAGGCGCTCCATCTGGGTCTGCGGCGCGGGAAGCAGCTCCATAAAGCCGGATAAGGTGTGAGCTTTGATCGTTGCCATGATAGTGTGTGTCCTTTCCTAATAGAATGTATGGACAGCGTACTGTACTGTGGTGGCACAGCAGCGTATCGGAGTGGTTGACAGATATTTTACGGTACGGCGCAGGGATTGTCAAGCGTCCGCGGCCGTTTTTTCCACTTTCGAGACAGTATAGCATTTTCCGCGCGGAATTGCCATAGCTTTCGCCGCCTGCGGTGCAAAAATTTTTCTTTCCGTCGCGGACAGTGTTCACGAAAAATGAAGATATCCGCCAAAAAGCACGAATTGCGCTTGACGGAACTGCCGCTTTTTGTTACCATAGAGACAATATCAACGGGCAAGCTCCGAAAACCGAGGTTCGCCCGCAAGCAGCTTCCGGGCAGCCGTCATTCGGCGTCCGCCGCGGCCACACCGCGCGGGCAGGAGTCGATCCGATCGGATCGTTGAGGAGGAACGTTGGATGTACCAGAGCAAAATGAAAAGCGAAGAGACCGATCACCTGTTCAAGGCAATCTTATCTTTGAAAACGGAGGAAGAATGCTACCGCTTCTTCGACGATCTCTGCACCTTCAGCGAGATCGAGGCGATGTCCCAGCGCTTCGAGGTGGCGTCGCTTCTTGCCGATGGCAAGACCTTCACGCAGATCTCGCAGAAGATCGGCGTTTCGTCTACGACCATCACGCGCGTCAATAAGTGCCTTTGCTACGGGGCGGACGGCTATAAGCTGCTGCTTGAGCGGGCCAAAGAAGAAAAGTAAGCCATTCATCATTTTGATCAGAGCAGGCGCTAAGCGCCTGCTCCTTTTTGTCTGTTTTGCTTTATTGCGATGCCGTAAAAGCATATCAGCATAACATCACGTCATCCCGATATAGAAGAATTGACTAAAATATTTTTTGGAATCTGCGCGAATTTTATTGCTTTTGCTGAACAGGTATGTTACAATTAGTTCACAAATAGATTAGGGCATAGGAAACAGCGTGCAAGAAACCGTTGCCCGACGGTGCTGTTGCCTAAGTTCTGTGTCTGTTTTTCTGTGGGACCCCTCCACAGAAAACGCACGTCCCCGCGTGCGGTGTGCAGCGTGTTCGTCATGGGGAGGAGCGGCTTCCCGCTTCCTGACGGGCAAGTATTTTTATGAAGAGAGAGGTATTTTATCAATGGCAAACGAAAAGAAAGTCGCACGGGAGCCCAGTTTTCTGCTGGCGTTAGTTCCCATTGTGGCAATGATCGGGTTCATGCTCTATTGCTTCCTCGGTCATTCCGAATCCGGTTACCATGACGCTCACCTGCCCCTGGTCATGTCCATCGTCGTCGCGTGCATCGTCGGTCACTTCTGCGGTCACGACTTTAAGGATATGCTCGCCGGTATGATCGAGCGCCTGAGCGCTTCCATGGAAGCTGTTCTGATCCTCTGCACCGTCGGTTTCCTGGTCGCGAGCTTCATGGCCTCCGGTGCGATCCCCTCCCTGATCGTTTACGGTCTGGATCTGCTGACCCCGAAGCTGTTCCTGCCTGTCGGCTGCATCCTCTGCGCGATCGTCGGTATGGCGTGCGGCTCCTCCTGGACCACCACCGCCACCATCGGTCTTGCGTTCCTCGGCATTGGCGCGGGCCTTGGCATCAATCCCGCCCTCACCGCCGGTATGATCATCTCCGGCGCGTATGTCGGCGATAAGTTCTCCCCCCTGTCCGATACCACCAACCTCGCCGCGGCTGTTGCCGAGACCGGTCTTTTCGACCACGTCACCGCGATGGTCTCCTCCACCGGCCCGACCTTGGTCATCGCCCTCATCCTCTACACCATCATGGGCCTGAACATCGACGCCAGCGCCTATGATCCGACCGTCGCCCAGTCCATTCAGGACGCGTTCCGTGGGGCCTTCGTGATCTCCCCCGTTCTGCTCATCCCCATCATCGTGGTTATCGTGATGTGCATCCTGCGCGTGCCCGGCCTTGTCGGTATCGCCATCTCCGTTGCCACCGCGACCATCTTCATGATGATCTTCCAGTCCACCGACATCTACGGCTCCCGCGCCCTGGGCGACATCTTCAACACGCTGCACTACGGTATCGGCGTTGAGACCGGCAACGAAGTCGCTGACTCCATCCTCGGCAAGGCCAAGGGCATGGACGGCACCATGTGGACCATCAACCTCATCCTCCTCGCGCTCGCCTACGGCGGTGCTCTGGAGCGCTGCGGCTGCGTCGAGCGTCTGTTCGGCGGCCTGAAGCACAAGATCCACTCTGTCGGCAGCCTCATCCTCGCGACCCTGCTGACCTCCATCTTCTGCGACGCCACCATGTGCGACCAGTTCCTCGGCATCGGCGTTCCCGCCCCCATCTATGCTGACAAGTACGACGAGCTCGGTCTCGGCCGCAATATGCTCTCCCGTTCTCTGGAAGATGCCGGTACCCTCTGGGCCGTTATGTTCCCCTGGACCGGCTGCGGCGCTTACCAGACCGGCGTTCTCGGCATGAGCCCGTTCGTCTTCTTCCCCTATGCCTTCGTCAACCTGCTCAACCCCATCTATGCCTATGTCACCGCCATGCTCGGCCGCAACATCTTCTGGGCTGACGGTTCCTACACCAACCTGTTCGGCAAGACCAAGGCCGGCAAGCCCGCCGGCGCTCCCGCCGAGGCTCATGAGAAGGCTCTCGCCGCTCTTGAGGCCCGCCGCGCTGCCGGCAAGGCCCCCAAGATCAACGCGTAATTTACTTCTTACATAAGGCGTGCGTCCCGCACGCACGCCTTACCCCGTTTTAGAAAGGAACTGCCGCCGTGAGACAAACGCTTCCCTGGGAATCCGTCCCGCCCCCGATCTACGTTTCGCGCCCGCCCAAGCCACGGAAAAAGTGGGTCACCGTCGGCGGCTGGATACTGGTCGTCCTCCTGCTGCTGTTCGGCCTGATGTCCAAGCGGAGCAACCTTCCGCTTTCGGTCATCTCCTTTGGGTTCGCCCTTCTGTATACGCTGACGCTTCTGACGAAGAAGGACGCCGTGGTCACCACCCGCGGACTTGAGATCTTCTATCAGATGCAGATCACGACCCAGTACGACTTCTTCCCCTGGGAGCAGATTAATTCCATCGTCACCGAGGACCGTAAGCACCCGGATCTGATCCGTCTGCACATCGGCTACAGCTCGATGGTTCGAGCAGGCGCTGTTCTTCACCCGCTCCGATGCGGAGGCCATCATCAAGCTGGCGAAGGAGAAAAACCCGGCCATCCGCGTGCTGGACTATGAAGCCGCCCCGAAGCAGGCCTCCAAAAATCGGAAAAAGAAATAACGCACAAAGGACCGCCGGAACACCGGCGGTCCTTTTCCATGCTCCGCCCGCGCCGCAGCCCTCTCATTTCTCTGCCGATTTTTGTTCGGTCTGTGATAGCACAGCAGCACAGCGCCGTAATATAGTGATGCCGCACAATATTACAGAAAAATTAACAGCAATTCCTATTGATTTTGCACAAAATTTGTGCTATCCTAAAGCCATCAACCAAACCACCTTTGGCTGAGTCAACTCACCGGCAGGTGCGCCGGACGTCATGGGCAGACGTCTATCGAAGCACAGCCTCCGGAAAAAGCTTCTCACATCACAGCATCGAGATCGTGCCATTCGGCAACTATTAAGAAAAGAGGCAACTACCATGATCATGAATCCCACCGCGATCAAGCACGTTGTGGTCGACGGCCACAGCCTGACGCTTGAATCCTTTGTCGCCATCGCGCGCTACAACGCCACGGTCGAGCTGGCCCCTTCCGCTCTCGAAGCGATGCAGAAGTCCCGTGCGCTCGCCGAGAAGATCGCCGCCGAGGGCCGCGTGGCCTACGGCATCACCACCGGCTTCGGTGAGTTCCAGAAGGTCGCCGTCCCCAAGGAGATGAGCAACCAGCTCTCCACCAACCTGATCCTCAGTCACTGCACCGCCGCCGGCGAGCCTTATGCCGACGAGATCGTGCGCGGCATGATGCTCCTGCGCGCCAACGCCCTGTGCGGCGGTGTGTCCGGCGTGCGTCCCCTCCTCGTTGAGATGCTTCTCGAGATGCTCAACAAGGGCGTTACCCCCGTCGTTCCCCAGAAGGGCTCCCTCGGCTCCTCCGGCGACCTCGCGCCTCTCGCTCACATGACGCTGCCCATGCTCGGCAAGGGCGAGGCCATGTATGAGGGCGTGAAGATGACCGGCGCGGAGGCGATGGCCAAGGCCGGCATTGCCACCCTCGACACGCTCGTGTCCAAGGAAGGCCTCGGCATGACCAACGGCACCTGCGCGATGACCACCGTCGGCGCGCTGGCCCTGTACGATTCCATCTGCGCCGCCCAGCTCGGCGACGTGATCGCGTCCCTGTCCATGGAGGGTCTGACTGGCCTTCGCAACGCCTTCGACCCCCGCATCCATCAGGTGCGCGGCCAGAAGGGCCAGATGCTCGTTGCCGCGAACATGCGCAAGCTGCTCGACGGCTCCGAGATCCTCGACAACTGCCAGAAGGACCGCGTTCAGGACGCTTACGCTCTGCGCTGCATCCCGCAGCTGCACGGTGCCTGCCGTGACGCTCTCGATTACGTCCGCGAGAAGGTCGAGATCGAGCTCAACGCCGTCACCGATAACCCGCTGATGTTCCTCGACGACGAGGCCGTCATCTCCGGCGGTAACTTCCATGGCGAGCCCATGGCCCTGCCGTTCGACTTCCTCGGCATCGCCGCGAGCGAGCTGGCCGACGCTTCCGAGCGCCGCACCGAGCGTATGGTCAACCCTGCGCTCTCCAACGGCCTGACCGCGTTCCTGACCACCCAGGCCGGCGTCAACTCCGGCTTCATGATCGTTCAGTACGCTGCCGCTTCCATGGTCAGCGAGAACAAGATCTACGCTCACCCCGCTTCCGTCGACTCCATCCCCTCCTCCGCCAACCAGGAGGATATCGTCTCCATGGGTACCACCGCTGCCCGTAAGGCCAAGATGATCCTGCAGAACACGCAGGACGTCCTCGCTGACGAGCTGATGACCGCCTGTCAGGCCATCGACATCCGCCGCCGCCTGAACACCCACGGCCAGGGCATGACCCCGCTGCATGAGGCTCTCTATCAGCACGTGCGCGAGAAGGTCGCCTTCTACGAGATCGACCGTGAGATCTGGCCCGACATCCGCGCGGTGGAAGCGATGATCCGCTCCGGCGAGCTGCTGGATATCGTCAAGGAGTATATCCCCGACTTTGAGTAAGTCAAAATTGCGTCGTAGACGCAATTTTGAGACCTTTCATTTGGGCCATCGACCCAAATGAAATAGGGACTTCAAATATTTTCGCTCACCGCGAAAATATTTGTAAGGTGTCCCTGCGGACGCACATGTCGTCCTTCGGGACAGGTTAAGATCATTTACGGCGTGCGCGGCCGCAAATGTGATGCGTCTCAAAAATGGTTATTGCTACCGATTTGGGGACAATAATGCTGAAAGATTTGTGTTTTGACACGAATTGACAGGATGTAAAAGAAGGTGTAAAGTTATTTTGGCTTTACACCTTCTTTTTTTAGGAGGAACTTGCTATGGAACTGAACATTTTACGGGCGAACCCGGCGGGGAACATTACGGTGTTCGTGCTCGATCCGGTCGAAAAGGCACAGCGCGCGGCCATCGCGGAGAAGATCATGGCGATCCCCGCACTCAAGGCCGAGCAGGTCGGCTACGCCTGCGCCGCCGAGGACGACGTCGACGGCCACATGGAGATGATGGGCGGCGAATTCTGCGGCAACGCGACGCGCGCCTACGGCATGTATATTGCCCAGCAAAAGGGCGGCCTTTCCGCCGTCAAGCTGCGCGTGAGCGGCTGCGACCATGCCGTCACTGCGCAGGTCGATCTGAAAAGCGGCACGGCGCGCGCTGAAATGCCCTGTCCGCGCAGCGTGAAGCGTGTCACGGTGAATGGTCACGAGGGCACGCTCGTCGACTTAACAGGCATCGCCCACTTCGTCGTTGAGGGCGTGGAGCCGAGCGAAGGGTTCTTCCGCGCGGCGGAGTCGATCTTTTCCGGAATTGCAGGGCTTGACGCCTGCGGCGTCATTTTCCTCGATGCGGAAAAGCGCAGCATGATCCCGCTCGTCAAGGTCATCGAGACAGGCTCCCTCGTCTGGGAGGGCAGCTGCGGCAGCGGCAGCGTCGCCTGCGCCGTCGCGCAGAGCGAACGCATGGAAAACGGCGGTTTTTCGTGCGAATACCGGCAGCCCGCGGGCGCGGTCCGCGCAAGCGTCGAGCGCCAAGGCGGAAACGTCATCGCCGCGAGCATCGGCGGCGAGGTCACGCTGGATGAGCCCATGCGCATCACGCTGTGACGCGGCAGAGTGAAATGAAAGTCGGGCGATGGCAACTTTCGCTTTTCTCGTTTTGACCTTTGCCGCAAGCGTTGAAAATTCGTCCAAAAATTTCCCGTTTTTTCTTTTTAAGGCACGCGAACCAACGATTAATTTTTTAAGGTTTTTGGAAAAAAGAGGCTTGCAAAACAGTTTACCTTTCTCTATCGTTCGGCTATAATTGTTTTTGTCAATAAGAGACAATTCTCCGCTTTTAAATACATAATTATTTAGGAGGTATTCCCCATGACCGACATTGAGATCGCCCAGGCACATGAAATGAAAAAAATCGTCGAAGTCGCCGCCAAGGCCGGCATCGATGAAAAGCACCTCGAGCTCTACGGCAACTACAAGGCCAAGCTCGACTTGACTGAGATCCGCAAGCTGCCCCGCAAGGCAAAGCTGATCCTCGTCACCGCTATCAGCCCCACCCCCGCGGGCGAAGGCAAGACCACCACGTCCGTCGGCCTTGCCGACGCGCTCAACAAGCTCGGCAAGAACACCATGGTCTGCCTGCGCGAGCCCTCTCTCGGCCCCGTGTTCGGCGTCAAGGGCGGCGCTGCCGGCGGCGGCTACGCTCAGGTCGTCCCCATGGAGGATATCAACCTGCACTTCACCGGCGACTTCCACGCCATCGGCGCTGCCAACAACCTGCTGGCCGCTCTTCTCGACAACCACATCCAGCAGGGCAACGTGCTCGGCATCGACCCCCGCAAGATCGTGTGGAAGCGCGCTGTCGATATGAACGACCGCCAGCTCCGCCACATCATCGACGGCCTTGGCGGCAAGGCCAGCGGCGTGCCCCGCGAGGACGGCTTTGAGATCACCGTCGCGAGCGAAGTCATGGCAGTTCTCTGCCTTGCGACCGGCCTCGCCGACCTCAAGGAGCGCCTCGGCAAGATGGTCGTCGCCTACACCTACGACGACAAGCCCGTCACCGCGCACGACCTGAAGGCTGAGGGCGCGATGGCCGCGCTCTTAAAGGATGCCATCAAGCCCAACATGGTCCAGACGCTCGAAGGCACTCCCGCGTTCATCCACGGCGGCCCGTTCGCAAACATCGCCCATGGCTGCAACTCCATCCAGGCCACTGAGACCGCGATGCGCCTGAGCGACTATACCGTCACGGAAGCCGGCTTCGCCGCCGACCTCGGCGCCGAGAAGTTCCTCGACATCAAGTGCCGCGCCGCGGGCTTCCACCCCGACGCTGTCGTCATCGTTGCGACCGTCCGCGCGCTCAAGTATCACGGCGGCGTGCCCAAGGCCGAGCTCAACAGTGAGAATCTTGAGGCGCTTGAAAAGGGCCTGCCGAACCTCCTCCAGCACGTCGACAACGTGAAGAACGTCTACGGTCTCCCCTGCGTCGTCGCCATCAACGCGTTCCCGACCGACACCAAGGCCGAGCTCGACCTCGTCGAGAGCAAGTGCCGCGAGCTGGGCGTCAACGTCCGCCTGAGCGAAGTGTGGGCCAAGGGCGGCGAAGGCGGCCTTGCGCTGGCTGAGGAAGTCGTGCGCCTGTGTGACGAGCCCAACCACTTCCAGTTCGTCTACGACGTCAACGACAGCATCGAGGACAAGCTCAACGCCATCGCCACCAAGGTCTATCATGCCGACGGTGTGGTCATCGCCGCTTCCGCCAAGAAGCAGCTTAAGCAGCTCACCGAGCTCGGCTTTGACAAGCTGCCCATCTGCATGGCCAAGACGCAGTTCTCCTTCTCCGATGACGCCAGCAAGCTCGGCGCGCCCCGCGGCTTCAAGATCACCGTCCGCGACCTCAAGGTCAACGCCGGTGCGGGCTTCCTGGTCGCCAAGACCGGCGACATCATGACGATGCCGGGCCTGCCCAAGGTCCCGTCCGCCGAGAAGATCGACGTCGACGAAAACGGCAAGATCACCGGCCTGTTTTAAGAGAAACCCTGCAATATATCGCAGATTTTACCCTTTTGATTTACTGGGAAGGGGCGGGATGCCCCGCCTCTTCCTGAAACCTTTTATTCTGATTTTACCGATCCGGGGAGGAACGCTATGAAGATCGCAGATATGAAAGTTACCGAGCTCATCAACGAAGTCGGTTCCGGCACTCCCGCCCCCGGCGGCGGCGCAGTGGCGGGCCTTGCCGGCGGCGTCGGCGTGGCGCTGACGATGATGGTCAACGGCCTGACGCTTGACAAGAAGGGCTTTGAAAACGACCGCGAACGCCTTTTGGACGCCATTGCCAAGGGCAATGAGCTCAAGGAGCGCTTCATCGATGTGATGAACCGCGACAGCGAGGTTTTCGACGGTCTGATCGAGTCTCTTGCCCTCCCGAAGGACGATGACGCGCACAAGGCCATCCGCCGCGGCGCGGTGCAGGCAAGCTTCCGTAGCTGCACGCAGGTGCCGCTGACAATGATGGAAATTTGCTCCGAGGCCATCGACCTGTGCGCCGAGCTTGTCGGCACGACGAATCCGAACGTTGTCAGCGACCTCGGCATCGCCGCGCTCACGCTCAAGACGGCCATGCAGAGCGCGTGGCTCAACGTGCTCATCAACCTCTCGTCCTTAAAGGACAAGGCGTTCCGCGACGAGTGCTGCCAGAAGGGCGAGGCGCTGCTCGCGCACGCTGTACCCATCGCCCAGGAGAGCTACGAAAAGGTGCTCAAGGTCATCACCGAAAAGTAAGCGCTCTGCCTTCTCGTTTTTCGTCATTCCACGCCGTCCGCCGCGTCAAGCACGCGCCGCGGACGGCGCGCTTTTTTCTTTCCTGAATTTTTGCAATTTACAGTAGCATTTTGCGGATTTTGTGGTACAATACCATCGGTTCATATTTTATCGATCTAAATACTGCACGAAAGAGGCTTTTTTCATGGATTTTGTTGCAAACGGCTCCAAAAACGTTGAAATTGAGACGTCCACGGGCGTCTATCTGCGCCACGCCATCCAGACGCACTTTGTCGAGATTGGCGAGGATTACATCGAACTCGTCAACCGCTACGTCAAGCCCCTCTACGAGGAGGGCGACCTGCTGAGCATCAGCGAAAAGATCATCGCCCTGTGCCAGAAGCGAGTGGTCTACCGCAAGGATATGAAAATTTCGTGGCTGGCGAAATTCCTCAGTCGCTTTGCCATCCAGCACAACAGCGCCGGCATCGGCGTGGGCGAGGTGTGCAAGATGCAGTTCGCCATCGACGAGTGCGGCGCGTGGAAGGTCCTCTGGGCCGCCATCTGCGCGGGCTTTGGCAAGCTCGTCGGCAAGCACGGCATCTTCTACGATATGGTCGGCATGGAGGTCACGGGCCTCGACGGCTTCTACCCTGACGTGTTCCCCGTCTACGGCGACTACGGCATCCGTATTCCGGAAAATCCCTCGGGCGTGTGCAACGAGATCTATGAGAAGACCGGCGTGCGCGCGATGATCGTCGACGCAAACGACTTCACGCGCGACATCCTCGGCAAGGGCGACAACGTGACCCTCACCGACGAGCAGCTGTGTGAGATCATCCGCGATAACCCCGCGGGTCAGGATGACCAGTGCACGCCGTTTATTCTGATCAGGAAAAAACAGTAATTTTCCCCTGCGGGGGAAGCGTGTTGTTTCCCTGCTGGCAGGGGAACGGATAAGGGAGGGATATCTCTTTTTCGAAAAGAGATATCCCTCCCTTGCACCCTCCCAGAGAAAATTCACATTGCAAGCGAGCAGTTCGAAGAGGTGCGGCGCTTGCCGAATCGACTGCCTGCGCGCGGCGTTGCCGCGTTTGCATTGCTATACGATTTGACTTGCTCCTACTATCCGCTGCCGCTCTGCTCATCTTGTAGGAGTGCAAACTAATTTCCGTCTACCGGAGCACTCATCAATGCGGCGAGCAAAGCAATGCCGCATTCGGTACGCAGTCTGCCGCCGAGGGAACGTCACACGCGCCTCACGATAGTAAGGCGCGGTTGAGAGTAGTAACGAGGCGGTAGGGGTTCATGGCGAAGCCATGTACACCGCACCCGATTGCGCAGCGCGTGCAGCTCTTCGAGCTGCAAACTCGCAATGTCGGGGTCAAGGGGCAGAGCCCCTTGCGTTCTCTTGGGGGATCTAAAGGGGGCCATTCTCTCACGTGAGAGAATGGTCCCCTTTGCCCGTTCCCCTGCACGGTGCAGGGAATAACGACGAAGCGCCTTCGGCGCTGCTTTTTCCCGCCCTTGCAGGGCGGACACTTAATATGCTATACTTTTATAAAAAGTATCAAAAAGGAGTCCCTTTTATGACCTACCCCTGCCTTGTGCTCGACCATGACGACACTGTGGTCAACTCCACCGCGACGGTGCACTATCCCTGCTTTGCCGAGTATACGGCGAAGTTTTTCCCCAAGGCGAAGCGCTACACGCTGGAGGAATACGTCCTCAAAAACTTTGACCCCGGCGTCTATGACTTTTTCCACGGCGAGGTCGGCATGACCGAGGAGGATATGAAGCACGAGCAGGCGTACTGGCACGAATATGTCCAGCACCACGTGCCGCAGGTTTACGACGGGATGCGCGATATTCTGTGGGACTACGTGCACGCGGGCGGCACGATCTGCGTCGTGTCGCACTCGCTCTCGCCGAACATTCTGCGCGACTACCGCGAAAATAAGCTCCCCGAGCCGAAGCTCGTCTACGGCTGGGAGGTGCCAAAGGACCGGCGCAAGCCCCAGCCGCACGCGCTCTATGATATCATGGAAAAGCTCGGCTTCACCGCCGAGCAGATGCTCGTGCTCGACGACTTAAAGCCCGGATATGACATGGCAAAGGCCGCAAATGTGCGCTTCGCCGCCGCGGGCTGGTCGAACGACATCCCAGAGATCGAGGCGTTCATGCGTCAAAACTGCGACCTGTACTTTAAGACCGTCGAAGCGTTCGGCGACTATCTTCTGCACGGAAAGGAAGCGTAACTATGGCAAAGCGCATCACAAAGATCGTCCTCACGGGCGGCCCCGCGGCGGGCAAAACCACGCTCGTGAGCCGTGTGCTCAAGGAATTCAAGCAGGAGGACGGCTGGCGCGTCATCACCATCCCCGAGACGGCAACTGAACTCATTTCGGGCTTTGGCATCAAGCCCTTTGACAACTGTATGTCAATGCTGCAATTTCAGGACTTTGTCGTCGGCGATCAGATCCACAAGGAAAAGCTCGCACTGGATGCCGCGCAGCTCGTGCCGGAGGACAATATTCTCATTCTCTACGACCGCGCGCTGATGGATGACAAGGCCTACGTGTCGGATGAGGAGTTCGCGCAGGTCATCGCGCGCTTTGACGGCCGCACCGAAGAGCGTGTGCTCGCCAATTACGACATGGTGCTCCATCTCATCACCTGCGCCAAGGGCGCGGAGTTTGCCTATGACCTCGGCAACAACGCGCGCACGGAATCCATCGAATTCGCGCGCGAGATGGACGACCGCACACTGCGTGCGTGGAGCGCGCACCCGAATCTGCGCATCATCGACAACGACGCAAATTTCAACAATAAAATCGAGCGCGCCCTGCGCGAGATCTACCGTGCCGTGGGCGAGGTCGAGCCGATGGCGCAAAAACGCAAGTACCTTATCGCCATGCCCGACATGGCGGCGTTTTCCCACAAATACCGCGCCGCGGCCATCGACATGACGCAGACGTATCTCGCGCTGACGAACCCGAACATCGAGCGCCGCGTGCGCATGCAGAAAAGCGGCGTGGAGACGCTGTACTTCTACACCGAAAAGCATCGCATGGAAAACGGCGAAAAATGGGACACCGAGCGCCCCATCTCGCAAAAGCAGTATGAAAAATACCTCTTAGAGCGCGACACGGCGCTCTCGCCCGTGCGCAAGACAAAGTATCGTTTCGTCTTCGCCGACCGCCGCTGCGAGATCGACATGTACCCCTTCAGCGCAGAAAAGGCCGTGCTGTTCCAGTACGGGCAAAGCAGTGCCGCGCTGCCCGAGGAGATCACCGTGCTCCGCGAGGTGACGGGGGACGCGGATTACAAAAACCGCAAGTTGGCAGCTTTGCAAAAGCTGTGAAAATTTTTGGGTTTTTCGCACAAGCGCGAAAAAGCACACGCGCCCAGTGTGGTCGCAAAAAAAGAGCTGTCCTTGCGGACAGCTCTTTTCAAATCTTTGTTCCTTATTCGGTGACGAAGGGGAGCAGAGCGATCTGACGGGCGCGCTTGATGGCCTCGGTCAGCTGACGCTGATGCATCGCGCAGGTACCGGTGGTTCTGCGGGGCAGGATCTTCGAACGCTCGGAGATGAAGCGGCGCAGCTTGGCGGCGTCCTTATAGTCGATATACTCGCACTTGTCAACGCAGAACTGGCACACCTTTTTGCGCTTGCGGTTCGGGCCGCCGGCGCGAGGGGCTCTGTTTTCGCGTTCCATAGCCATGGATGATTCCTCCTTATCAGAATTGGGGCTTTCGTACCCACATTAGAACGGCAGCTCGCCGTCCTCTTCAATTTCGGCAAAGCCGCCGCTCGCAGGAGCGGTGTAGCTCTCGGCGGGAGAGCCGTAGGCGGGGGGCGCGTAATCGCCGCCCGACTGGCTGTCGCGCTTGCTGTCGCCGAAATAAATGTTGTCGGCAACCACTTCCGCGCTGCGGCGGTTGTTGCCATCCTTGTCTTTCCAGTCGCGGATCTGTAATCTGCCCTCGACCACGGCCATGCGGCCCTTGGTGAAATACTGGCAGACAAATTCAGCGGTCTGGCGCCAAGCGACTACGTCGATGAAATCGGTGGCCTTCTCGCCGCTCTCGCGGCTCTTGAAGTCGCGGTCGACCGCGACGGAGAAGGACGTCACCGCCGTGCCGTTCTGCGTGCGGCGCAGCTCGGGATCACGGGTAAGTCGACCCATGATGACGATACGGTTCAACATAGCGCTGCCCTCCTTATTCGCCCTTGCAGACGATCATGGAGCGGATGATACCATCGGTAATGCCGAGGATACGGTCCAATTCCTTGGGGAAATCGGGCGCGCTCGTGAAGGAGATCAGAACATAGTAGCCTTCGGTGATGTAGTTGATGGCGTAGGCCAGCTTGCGCTTGCCCCACTCCTCAACCTCCATAGCCGTGCTGTTCTGCTCCACGAGGGTCTTGAACTTTTCGGTCAGAGCGGCGACCTGCTCTTCGGGCAGTCTGCCGTCCATGATGAAAACGACCTCATAGTTTGCGGAAATCTTAGCCATTCTTGGTTGCACCTCCTTTTGGACTGATGGCCCACACGGATTCATGTGAGCAAGGATTTGCCTGCAATGCATATTACAAGCTCTACTATTATATAAAACTTTTCCGTAAAGTCAAGCAATTTTTCAAAAATACCGCCCCCTTTGCGCGGAAAAATCAGATTTTTCCATGTTTTTCCAGTGTAAAGACGGCCGCATTGCTTGCAATCGGGCGGAAATTCGTGTAAAATTATCGGTAGAGTTTACCAAAGGAGCGATACACCATGAAAAAGTTTTTCGCCGCGGCGCTGGTAGTGAGCATGCTGACCGTCCTTTTGAGCGGCTGCATGTGCCAGGTCGCCGATACGACGTTTCAATTTGACGGCAGCGGCACGGTCGAGGCCAAATTCGGCTTCTCCGAGGAAATGGTCAACGCGATGAATATGCGCGCCGAGATGACCCAGAACGGCTTTTCCTACTTTCGCTACGATGGCCACGGCTACTACGGCGACCAGGCGAGCGAGTCGTTTGCCAACGCTGATGAGTTCAATGCGATCTTTGCCGAGGTCTCCGCGGAGACCGCCGAGGTGAGCAAGGCCGCCACGCCCGGCACGGTCACGCTTTCCGTTGCATCTGACGGCGGGCTTACGCTGACGGTGCAGAACACCCAGACCGACCGCCGCAGCGCGATCAAGACAGAGCTTGCCAAGCAGCTGCCCGACTACTCTGACGCACAGATCAACGCGCTGCTTGAGGACATGGTGATGACCTACCGCTTTGCTTTCCCCGCAGCGCTTGTGGACTACAACGCCGCTGCCGGCATCACGGTGGAGGAAAACGTCGTCACGGTCGACTACCTCACGCTGAATGCGGGCACGTACCGCTTTACGACCTCTGAAACCGAGAGACTGCACCAGCGCCCGCTCGGCACCGTGGCACAGGAGAGCATTCCCGCGAGCGGCACGGCCTATATGCGCCGCCAGACCATCGAGCTCGACGGCCACGACGTCACGCTCCAGACCTACGCGCTGCCCGGCAGCAACGGCGGCGAGACGAACTACGTCCGCCTGCGCGATATTGCGTCTCTCTTAAACGGTACGAACGCGCAGTTCGGCGTGGACTGGGACGGCAATGTCATTATCGTACCGGATGAAGCCTATAAGCCAAACGGAACGGAGATGCAGGCGCCGTTTTCCGGCGACCGCCATTATCAGAAAGCCGATGCCAAGACTGTGATTTACGGCGAGAGCATCCCGTTCACGGCGATCCTGCTGACCGACGATCAGGGCGGCGGCTACACGTACTACAAGCTGCGCGACCTCGGCAAGGTGCTGAACTTCAACGTCGGCTGGTCGAACAGCCGCGGGATCTATATTGAGAGCAACCACCCGTATGAAGGCTAACGCCTTCAAAAAAGTGGCCTTTGGGCCGCTTTTTTGAGTAGGAGCTTTGCAGTCCGCGGCAGCGCACGCGCCGTAGGCGCGCACGTTTGCGGCCTGAGAAGTGTAAATTCCAACGCACATGTCGTTGGAATTTACGATTGAAATTATTTGCGCCGTGCGCGGCGCAAAGTCTGCGACGCTTTTTGGTGCTTTCTTAAATAAAAAAGAGGACTTCCGAATGGAAGTCCTCTTTTTTGACTCAGTTGAGCTTGAGGTGCTTCTGCATCACGCCGAGGAGGGGGATGCCGAGGACATAGCAGGCGACAGCTTCGCCGAGGCCGACGGTGAGGGCGTTATAGAAGAACGCGGGCGGGAAGCCGTTGCCGACGCCCGCTTCCTCCCAAGCGATGAGCGCGCCGATGAGGATGGCGTTGCAGAGCACGGGCGGCAGCGCCGCGGTCCACTTATTGCGGCAGCGGGCGGTGAGAAGCGCCGCAAGCAGTGTGGCCGCCGAGCCGACGATCATGTCGAGCGGGCCATAGGGGCTTAAAATGTTGGAGAGCACGCAGCCGATAAAGAGGCCCCAGCTCGCCTCGGGCATCAGAAACGGCAGCACCGTCATCGCTTCGGAAAAGCGGAGCTGGATGGGACCGTAGGCAAGGTTCAGGGCGTTGGAGAGCATCGTCAGCGCGACGTAGATAGCCGCGATGAGCGCGCAGCGGGTGAGCTTTTTGGTGTCAAAGTGCATGGGTCGGGTTCCTTTCTGAAATCATGCGGGTGGGGTGGAAACAGATGAAAAACACGGCGCGGGCAGCCAGATGGCCGCCCGCGTTGTTTCTTACGCGAGGTCGGGGAAAGAGCGCATCACTTCTGCACAGCGGGGGCAGAGACCCTCGGCGTTCGCGGCGGTAGAGTGCTTCCAGCAGCGCGGGCACTTCGTGCCGGCGGCTTCCTCGGCGGAGGCCTTCACGCTGTCGCCGACCGTCACCTCGACCTGAGAGACGATCAGAAGGTCCGCAAGCTCCTTGCCGTCCACATTTGCGAGGAATGCGTCTTCGGCGGGAACAGTCAGGTGCACGTCGGCCTCAAGGCTCTTGCCGATCTTCTTCTCGGCGCGGGCGGCTTCGAGCACGCCGTTGACCACGGTGCGCACCTCGGCGAGCTTCTCCCAGTTGGCCATCTCCTCAGCGGTGAGGGCGTAGGCCGTGAAGGGCTTGTTCATCTCGTTGAGCACCACGTTGCGCGCGTCGTCCTCGCCGGTGTGCGGCATGGCGAGCCAGATCTCGTCGCAGGTGAAAGCGAGGATCGGCGCAAAGAGCTTGGAAAGCGTGTGGAGCGTGAGGTACAGCGCGGTCTGCGCGCTGCGGCGGGACAGGCTGTCCGCACCGTCGCAGTAGAGGCGATCCTTCACGATATCGAGATAGAAGCTTGAGAGCGTGGTGACGCAGAAATCGTTCACCGCGTGGGTGATGATGTGGAACTCATAGTCGCAGTAGGACTGTTCGGCCTTTTCAATGAGCTCGTTGAGCTTCGTGAGGAGCCAGCGGTCGAGCTTGGGCATCTCCTCGGGCTTGGTCAGCTTTTCGGGGTCAAAGTCGACAAGATTGTCGAGCATGAACTTGCAGGTGTTGCGGAACTTGAGGTAGTTCTGGCTGAGCTGCTTGAAGATCTCCTTCGAGCAGCGGACGTCCGCGTGATAGTCCGCGCTGGCGGCCCACAGACGCAGAATGTCCGCGCCGTTCTCGTTGAACACGTCCGCGGGATCGACGCCGTTGCCAAGGCTCTTGTGCATGGCCTTGCCCTCACCGTCGACCGTCCAGCCGTGGGTGACGCACTCCTTAAAGGGCGCGCCCTGGCCGAAGGCGCCGACAGCGGTCAGCAGCGAAGACTGGAACCAGCCGCGGTACTGATCGAGACCCTCGAGGTACATCGTGGCGGGCCAGAAGCCCTGATCCTTCTTCATGGACGCGAAGTGCGTGGAGCCGGAGTCGAACCAGCCGTCAAGCGTGTCCTCCTCTTTGGTAAAGCCGGCGTTCTTGCCGCAGTGCGGGCAGGTGAAGCCCTTGGGCAGGATGTCGGCGGCATCCATATCGAACCAGGCGTTGGAGCCCTTTTCGGCAAAGAGGTCGGAAACGGCCTTGATGGTCTCATCGGTGCAGATGGGCTTGCCGCAGTCCTTGCAGTAGAACACGGGGATCGGCAGGCCCCAGCGGCGCTGACGGGAGATGCACCAGTCGGCGCGCTCACGGATCATGCTCTTCATGCGGTCGATGCCCCAGCCCGGGACCCAGCGCACGTCGTCGCACGCGGCGCAGGCCTCATCCTTAAAAGAGTCGACAGAGCAGAACCACTGCGGGGTGGCGCGGAAGATGATGGGCTTCTTGCAGCGCCAGCAGTGCGGATAGCTGTGCACGATCTCTTCGGAAGCGAAGAGGGAACCGGCTTCCTTCATGTCCGCAAGGATGACGGGGTTGGACTCTTCAACGAGCATACCCTCATATTTTCCGGCATAGTCGGTGTGGCGGCCCTGATCGTTGACGGGCACGACCATGTCCATGCCGTAGCGGCGGCAGGTCTGATAGTCGTCCGCGCCGAAGCCGGGGGCGGTGTGGACGCAGCCCGTGCCGGAATCCATCGTGACATAGTCCGCGCAGACAAGCAGGGACTCGCGCGGCAGGAACGGATGCTGCGCCGTCATATACTCAAAATACCGGCCCTCATGGCGCTCGACGATCTCATATTCCTCGATGCCGCCGGCCTTCATCGTCTTTTCAAGCAGCGCCTCGGCGACGAGATAGCGCTCGCCGTTTGCCGCCTTGACGACAACATAGCTCTCCTGCGGGTTCAGGGCGATGGCGAGGTTGCCGGGCAGCGTCCACGTCGTCGTCGTCCAGATGATGACGTAGGTGTTCCCGGCCTCGAGCTTGCCCTTCGTGTCCTTCAGGGCGAACTTGACGTAGATGGACGTGCAGGGATCGTCCTGATACTCGATCTCGGCCTCGGCCAGCGCCGTCTCGTCGTGGGGGCACCAGTACACGGGCTTCAGG
>ERZ780177.1837-NODE-1837-length-18875-cov-8.960308_pt1 | contig 18875 bp, 18 predicted proteins | sample MGYA00510973_ERZ780177 | MGnify/ENA primary metagenome ERZ780177 (study PRJEB29588, sample SAMEA2144396) | human gut metagenome | biome: human gut; feature: human-associated habitat; material: faeces | place: Denmark | collected 2008/2010 ...
GCAGCTGCCGCACCTCGCTCGCCGTATCGGCACTTAGAATTATGCGGTATTGCCAAAGAAAAATAATTGACAATTCCAATTATAATATGCTTTAATGAAGAGCAAAACACTTACAATGTAACAATCTGCAATGCTTAAAGACACTGAACTGACCCGAACAAATCTCAAGGAGATATACCATGGCAGAACGCGAACTGCGGCGGATGAACCGCATGGAATTGATAGAGATCATCTACGCGCTCAAACAGCACGAGGAGGAACTGGAACAGCAGAATGCCAATCTTCGCCGACAGCTTGCAGACCGCACGCTGCGGCTGGAGCAGGTTGGTTCCATCGCCGAGGCCGCTTTGTCGCTGAACCGGGTATTTGAAGCCGCACAGGCTGCGGCAGATCAATATTTGGAATCGGTCAAGGCGCAGTACCCTGTGCAGGGCACCGAGTTTTCGCCCACCGCGAATAACGAAGGGGCATATTGGAAATGAAGGGACTGAGCGGAAAGCGCGTTGAGATTCCCTCTATGGAGGAGATCACGCAGGAGCGCAAACGCCTGTCTTACCGCAGGCGTTATAAGCGTGTGCTGAAAAGCACGGTCTATGCGTTGGTCGTTGTGGCGGCCATTGCGGTGCTGCTGGCAACCAACCTGCTGCCGGTGCTGCAGGTGTCGGGCGATAGCATGAACCCAACCTTGCAGGATCAGGATATTCTGGTTCTGCTGAAAACAGATACTCTGGAAAAGGGAGATCTGTGCGGCTTCTACTGGCAGAACAAGCTGCTGCTCAAGCGAATCATCGGTATCCCCGGGGATGTGATTTCGATTGACGGCAACGGCCTTGTGACGGTGAATGGCGAGGTGCTGGAGGAACCGTATGTCGATGAGCTGGCTCTGGGAGAATGTGACCTCAGCTTCCCGTATCAGGTGCCTGAAAATCGCTTCTTTGTGATGGGTGACCACCGCGCGACCTCGATCGACAGCCGGAGTTCGGTTGTCGGCTGCGTTGAAAAGAGTCAAATTGTGGGCAAGGTGTTTCTTAGGGTATGGCCCGTGCCCCGTATTTCGTGGATAGACTGACGGAGGAGTCCACATGAGAAATCAATTGGACAAGGCGATTCGGCGGATAATGGCAGCGCGCCATGCGGAGCACCGCCGTGCTGCCGTGCTGGTGATACTGGCACTGTTGACGATACTTTCCGTCAGCTGGCGTCTGCACCAAGTAGGCATCGCGATGACGGACGATGAATACTCCTGCGGATATGAGGAGCATGTACACAGCGATGCCTGCTATACCGAGGTCTTGATCTGCGGTTATGAAGACGGAGCATCGGAAACCCCTGCTGATTCAGCGGAGGAAGACGGCGAGACCGCGCCGGCAGCCCACTCCCATACCGCAGACTGCTACCAAAGGGTGCTGACCTGCACCATCCCGGAGCATACCCACACGCTGGAATGTCTGGCGGACATAACCGCAGATGTTGAGACCCCGGCAGACTGGGACGAGCAGAGCGAGGGCGTGAGCAGCTTCTGGAGCGATGCCATGACGGAAATCGCACAGAGACAGCTTGGCTACACCGAGAGCGCCAAAAACTTTACGGTGGACAAGGCGCTGGGTGAGACCTTGGCGCAGGCCCATCACTACACACGCTACGGTGATTGGTACGGCAACCCTTACGGGAGCTGGGATGTGATGTTTGTCGCCTTCTGCCAGCATTATGCAGGCATACCGGAGGATGTCATCCCGCAATGCGCAAGCCTGCTTCAGCTGCGCACGGAATTGGAAAACGCACACCCTGAATACATCACCCCGGGTGGCAGTGAGGCCACACCGGGCGACATCGTACTCTATACAAATGCCGCCGGTGAGGAAACGATCGGCATTGTAACCGCGTATGATGGCGCGAACCTGACCGTTGTTTCCGGTGCTGTGGACGGTGCGGTAGCGGCTGTGACGGTCGCAGAGGCCGATGTCACCAATACCATCCGTGTGTTGGATGCGTATGGCGTGTATGCGCAGACCGGCGCATCAGACGGATCCGAAGAACTCTCCTTTGATGCGGACGCCATTTTGGCAAGAGATGGCGCGGTGGCGTATATTGTTTGGCAATGGCCGGATCCCATAATGCCGGCTGCGGAAGACGATGATACACTGACCGCAGCGGCAGCAACCCCTCAGTATGACAGCGAGGGCAACCTAAAGCTGGATAATCTGCTGACAAGTACAGCTATTTCCATCAAACAAGGTAATGTCTGGGAACCGCTGGATAACGATGCATCTATTAAGGACGGCACCCCGGTTCGGGTGGAGATCGCCTACAAGGTACCGGCAGGTGCACTCCAAAACGACAAAAACACCGCGACCTATACCCTGCCGAAGGGCGTCTATCCCAAGAAAGATCTGACAGGAAACATCACCGATTCAAACGATGAGATAATTGGTACCTTTACGCTTACAAAAAATTCTCCTACGGTCACATTTACATTTAATAACAATACGAACCATGAGTTCCACGGTACCTTCAAGTTTGAGACCCCGATCAATTACGCAGAGACCGGTGGCGACGGCCAGATACATCTGGGCGAGAAAACCTACACCATCGAGCCGGAGTATTCGCTGAACACGAAGAAAGAGCACACCCTTTCGGAAGACAACAGTAAGGTAAGCTACACCGTCACAGTCAATGCCCCAAATGGTACGCATGACCAGACGGTCACCATTACGGACCGGCTGGCCGCAGAGAATACCGCAAGCGGCAGCTATGATACGAGCAGCATCAAAATCGATGGGAAGCCGCTCTCTGAGTATACAGATGCCGCCATTATCTACAACGCAGACGGCAAGGGCTTTACGATCACAGGGCTGCCGCCTCTCGGATATAACCAGTCGTATGAGCTGACCTATGACGTAACTGTGGGTGCTGTGACAGGCGCAGACGGTTCCGGTACGATTGTCAACACGGCCAAGGGCACAACCAGTACGCTGCAGAGCAACGAGGCCAAGGATACAGTCACCGTGAAGGAGAGCAGCATTACCAAAGCAGGCACCTATGACGCTGCGACCCACCGCATCAACTGGGTCATCAAGGTTAAAAATCCGGGCGGTGATTTGGCAGGCTATACGGTGACTGATACACAGGTCACACAGCTGGACATTGTTGGTGATGTAACGCTGAAAATTTCTGACGGGGCAGTTGTAACAACCATCCCAGGCAGTGTTTTTCTGACCAACGGCTATACCTTCCCGGAAAACTCCAATGCGAGCGCCTATACATTTACCTATCAAACGGTTGCACCGGACCCGGTGAATGGCACCGTTTCTGCAACCAACCAGGCAACGCTGGAAAAAGATTCACGTTCCTATACCGCGACAGCCAATGTTTCCACCGGTGTAGGCAAAGTGGATATTCGAAAGTATCCGGGCACTGTCACGCCGCTGGAAAACGGTGACCAAAAGGTCATGTGGAATATAACCGGAACGGTTCCCGCGGGCGTTAACAGTTTCAAAATCGTGGATAAGATCCGCGAACCGCTGTACGGCGTCAAAACCCAGCTGGAAACCGCCATTCGAAACAATCTGCGCTTGACGATGGAAGGCGGCACAACGCTGACATGGGCGCAAGCGGTAGATGAAGGCATACAGATTCAGCTTTCCTTTTTTTCCAACGGTTCGAATGACTGGGACGATCCCGACAACGGCATTTCGGTTTCCGATGATACAGCCGCGGTGCATCGCATCAGGCTGCAGTTTAGCCGGACGGACGGCGAGAAGCTGCGCATTTTGAGATGCACCATCAGCAACATTCCAACGGTGGCAAAAACGTCTGATATGGCGAACAATACCACGAGGCATTTTGTGAACCGTGCAGAGATTTACACCGATAACGCCGGGAACGAGGGCTGGAGGGGAACTTACGATTATACAAAGACGGGCTCGATCACCAAGGAAGCATCTGACAATAGCGGCAATGGGTACAAGCAGAACAACAGCACTACCTATGCCAAAAACAAGGTCATCTGGTATCGCATCAAACTGAATCTGGGTAGCGGTGATGTAGACAAGACCCACGCGCTGACGGTGGTAGATAAGATCCCGGACGGCATGAAGCTGGCTACGGACAATAATTCTCTTAGCGACTATAGGATTGCGGCGGATCTGGATACAGCGTCGGGCAATAAATATACGGGAAAAATCAAAAAAAGTCCGAGCGAAAACATATACAGCCTTGTGTCTAACGGGGTTACCTATTGGTCGATTGACACTTCTGTTTCGGGGCAGCTGACTATTAAGGTGCTTCCTATTACGCTGCAAAATCTGATTGACCCAAACAAAACAACGGATCATTATGTGGAGATCCGCTATGCGCTCCAGCTGGATGATGCGGCAGCCTGGAACGAGCGTACTCTCGAGGAAAAAACCTATACGAATACTGCCACATGGAACGGTGCATCGACATCGTCCGGCATGACCATCACGCGCCCGAAAAAGCAGCTTCTGGAAAAGACCGGCAATTATGATGTAAAAACCCATCAAGCCAATTACACCCTTTGCATCAACCCCCGCGCAGAGGATCTCGCACCGGGCAGTGACATGCTCGAGCTTACGGACACGATGGAAAGCACGCACTTCGGCAAAACCGGCATGGAGCTGATGCTGGATTCTATCAAGGTATATGAATACATCCTGCAGGACGGCGACTGGGTAAAGGGCAACGAAGTCAAAGACGGTGTCCGCGTTGAAAAGGTTGAAGAAACCGCATCGACACGGAAGTACAAGTTCGTTCTGCCGGACGAGAAAGCCCTGGTACTGGAGTACTCTTATAAAATGAATCCGGGTAATCTCGCAAGCGACATGGCGGTAAAAAATACGGCTACGCTGGCGGGAAAAATTGTAGGCAATCAGGTTTCGGTGAAAAGCGACAGTGCATCGGCAACTGTACACAATGCCGTTCTGACTGTTTCCAAGACGGATTCTGCTACAAACTTAGCCATCACGGCAAGCCCGGCAACCTTTGCGATATACCACTATAATAAAATCAGCACAGGGTGGGATTTTATTAGGACGGAGAATACAGGTTCGAACGGCAGCTTTGACCTGACATTTGCGCAATCCCCTGCAACAGGCAGCCCGCAGCTGGTCACCGGGGACCTGTATAAGCTTGTGGAAACAGCGGCCCCGGCAGACTATGCACTGGATGAAACCCCGCGCTATTTTATCTGGAACAACAACGCAACGGATGATGACAAAAAAGCAGCTGCGCTTACAGCTGCAACCGGAGCTACTGTCCCGGAGGGGGTTACCACTGCAAACATCAACTTTTTGGGCGTGAACGGAGACCGCACCACAATGGCCATCCCCAACAAGCAAAACTGCCTGACCCTGCACAAAATCTGGTATGGCATCGGGAACGACACGATAGAAGCACCGGTGGACGAGATCAAGGTGCAGCTGTACCGTTACAAGGATGGAAAAGACAAGGCGGACGCAGTGGCGGTCGGAAAGCCGGTCACCTTGACAAAAGCTGACGGCTGGACCAAGAAAATTTCTTCCTTGGAGAGCGGTTATCACTACTATGTAAAAGAGTTAGGAACAGACAGTGGCGCGCTTGTCTTCTATGAAGTAAAGTACAGTGAAAGCAACGACACCGGTGTCACCGGCGGCGGCACCATTACCATCACGAACAAGCAAAAGCCCAGCTATGAGCTGCCCGCCACCGGCGCGGCCGGTACACCCCCGTATACAGCAGCAGGCGCCCTGATAATGGGCATCGCGCTGATGTTAGGATATCTTATCAACAAATGCAGCCATTTGAGGGGGGGTGATAATTAGAAATAACCCCTCCACCGATGTGGACAACGCAGACCAAAATATTTGAGCAAGGAGACATAAAACCAATGAAGTACATGAAAAAATTCATGGCACTGCTTGCAACGCTGACGCTTGCACTGGCCATGGCCGTCCCAGCGTTTGCAGAAGCAGCAACAACAACATATACAATCACAATCAAGAATGGCACCGGCACCTATAAAGCATATCAGATTTTCAAGGGTGACCTGTATAATGACACGCTGTCCAACATTGAGTGGGGCGATAATGTTACAGATGAGGGTCGGACGAAGTTTGGTAATGCAGCCGACAAGGCGAAGAGAATCACAACAGAAGCAGATGCCAAAGCTTTTGCGGTTGAAGTTGCAAAGTATTTGACCGACCCTGCTGCAGGTACAGGCACGGATTCCATCACGGGTCTGGCAGCCGGTTATTATCTGATCAAGAACACTTCCGTAGGAGAAGGCGAAGTTTATACTGACTATATCCTGCAGGTTGTTAAGAATGTCGAAGTCAATCCAAAGAGCGGCAAGCCAACGCTGGATAAACAGATCAAACACAATGATAATGGTGAATGGGGTGTTGTCGGCGATAACCAGATCGGTGACACCGTTGAGTTCCGCACGCTCACGACTGTTCCGATTGTGAGCGGGTATACCGAATACACGTATGTAATCCACGATGAAATGTCCGCAGGGCTGACATCGAATGTCCGCAGCAACGATGATGTGACAATCAAGGTAAATGATGAAGATGCAAAAGTATTGGATAAAATCTATTATACTGTGACGGTTGACCCAGAAAATGCGAACAAGTTCACAGTTACAGTCGATGTACTGAACGCCATTAAGGATGGCAAAATGGCTGAGGAAGATACACTGTATACATACTACACAGGCATTCTGAATGAAAATGCCGCAGTGTATGATGTCGGCAAGCAGAACAATAAAGCATATCTGGAGTACAGCAACAACCCGCATAATAATACGACCACAAATAAGACCCCGGAGAAGGTCGTTTATGACTGGACCTTTAAGATGGAAGTCAACAAAATCGATGGTGAAAGCAACGCTCCATTGAGAGATGCAAAATTTGTCCTTAGTAAGAACGGAAATTGTTCTTTAGGCACAATCGGAGATGACGGGACGCCCTCCACCACTACAGACTTAATCAACCTCATCGAAAACAACGACGGTTCCTACACAGTTGCTCCGGCTGGTTACAACGGTCCTGTGGTGAAGGTTATGACAGCGGGTAAAATCACCATTAAGGGTCTGGATGACGCCACAGTGTATTATCTTTATGAAACAAAAGCACCCGCGGGCTATAACCGCCTGACTGATGCGGTAAAGTTCAAAATCACCGCCACTTATAATGAAACCGGTGATCATTACACAAGTGTAACCGCAGCGGTAAACGATGTCGACCAATCGAGTGTAAGCGTTCAAGTAGCAAACAATAAAGGTTCTACCCTGCCCTCCACCGGCGGCATCGGCACTACCCTTTTCTATGTGATCGGCGGCGGGCTGATGGCCGTGGCTGCCGTTCTGCTGGTCACCAAAAAGCGGATGAATAGCAAGTAAAGGCGCATTTGCCGTCATATACCAATCCTTATAACATTAGGGAGTAGCCCATGAGAAAGAACCTCAGCACAATTATTTTAATATTGATCTTCCTCGTGGGTCTATCCGTGATGTTATATCCCTCCGTCAGCGACGCTGTCAACCGGAAGCATCAGTCCCGCGCAGTGGCTGGCTATGCCGAGGAGGTAGAACAGCTGTCAGATGCGGATTATCAGACCTATTTCGATGCTGCCGATGCGTACAACCGGCAGCTGAACACCACCCCCAATGCCTTTTATAAACCGGATCTGGTCAGCGGCTATGCGCAGACGCTCGACATCTCCGGCACGGGCATTATGGGGTATATCACGATCCCCAAAATCAGCGTTGAGCTGCCCATATACCACGGCACCGATGAGGGCGTGCTGCAGGTGGCAGCAGGCCATCTGGAAGGCAGCAGCCTGCCCGTGGGCGGTGCCGGGACCCATGCGGTCATATCAGCGCACCGCGGCCTGCCCAGCGCAAAGCTGTTCACCAATCTGGACGAGCTGGAGGTGGGCGACCGCTTTACCATCACAGTGTTGAATCGGGTGCTGACCTATGAGGTCGATCAAATCTCCATTGTGCTGCCTACTGAGATCGACCAGTTGCTTCCCACCGAGGGGATGGATTATGTCACCCTGATGACCTGCACCCCCTACGGCATCAACACGCACCGCCTATTGGTGCGCGGCAAGCGGGTCGAAACTATGGAAAGTCAAAAGCATATCCGTGTGGCGGCAGATGCCTTCCGCATTGAACCCATCATCGTGGCCCCGATTTTGGCCATCCCGATGCTACTTGCGGCACTGGTCGGTGTGCTGGTTGCCCCACATCTGCGCAAGCGCAGCAAGAGAAGGAGGAAATAACATTATGAAAAGCATCCGTGATCGGTTGGCAGTGCTGCTTATGCTGTGCCTGCTGGTGTGGGGCGCTGTTCCGGCTCTTGCCGCAGAAACGGTTGATGAAACGCGCATCGGCTCCATCAAGGTATTGCTCTGTGATACCGAAACCGCAGCACCGCTGCAGGGCGGTGAGCTGACGCTGTACCGTGTGGCGAGTGTCTCTAAAAACGGCGCAGATATGAGCTTTACCTATACAAACGCTTTCGAGAATTGCGGAATCGCGCTGGACAATGTATCCGAAAGCGCACTGGCGAGCCGATTGGCAGAAAAGGTGACACAGAATGCACAGGCAGTCACCAAGACCGTCAACGACAGCGGAATCGCCGTGTTTGGTGATCTGAAGGCCGGGCTTTACCTTATTGTGCAGAAGCAGGCAGCCGAAGGGTATGACGCCATACAGCCTTTTCTTGTGACGGTTCCAATCATGGAAAACGGGCAGTATGTCTACGACGTGGACGCCCACCCCAAAGCGGGTACTTCAAGCCGGAAAACAACGCAGACGCCGCCCACGCAGGAAGTGCTTTCTGCACTGCCGCAGACCGGACAGTTGAATTGGCCAGTCCCCGTGCTGGCGGTGACTGGCGCTGTACTGGTGGCGGCAGGTGTCGTACTCAAAAAGCGAAGTGGTCAGAATGAGAAATAAGCTGGGGAATGCCCTGATTGCGCTTGGGTTTCTGGCATTGCTGGCAGCTGTGCTGCTTATGGGCTACAACCAGTGGGACAGTACCCGCGCAGAAAAAGCAGCCGACAGTGTGCTGACCCAGCTGGAGGAATCGATCGCAGAGCCACGCACCATCTATCCCGGTGATGCAGCAGAACCCACAGCGGACACGGAGATGCCTGTTGGCACCATTGACGGCTATGACTATATTGGGTATCTCTCTATTCCGTCCATCGGGCTGGCACTGCCCGTGATGCAGCAGTGGAGCTATCCGGGGCTAAAGATCGCGCCGGGGCGGTATTCCGGCTCGCTATATACAGATGACTTGGTAATCGCGGGACATAACTATGCGCGTCACTTCAGCCCTCTGACGCATCTTACGGTGGGGACAGAAGTACTTTTTGTTGACATGAATGACAACACATGGCATTATGCGGTCTCGGATACAGAGGTTCTGCAGCCAACCCAAATCGAGGAGATGGCGGTCAAAACGTCCGAGAGCAATTGGGATCTGACATTGTTTACCTGTACCACGACCGGTCAGGCACGATATGCGCTGCGCTGCGTCCGCACAGACGAGTGAGCATGATTCATAGTCATCACTTTCAAAAAGCAAAAATACTTCCGCATTGGAAAGCGGTATCGTCAGAAATGGATTTCAAAATTTCCTCAAAAGACCGTTTGCCGGACATCATTGCCTTTAAAAGCTGCTCCTGCTGTTGTTCCTTGCGAATGTCGTAGAGTTTTTTCAATTCGCCAACAGCCTTTTCGTGAGCAGCTCTTGTTTTTGCCACTTTCGCTTCGGCTAATTCCATTTTTAATGGAAAGCCATATTTAGAAGCTTGTAATATTCTCCCAACCAATTCTATTCCGGACAGATACAAACATAGCATTTCAGAAGGTTGGAATTCTCTTTGTCCATACCGACAAGTTGAGAAAACAAATGAGTTCTCTAATTAAACATCAAAGCAATGCTGTTAGACCATTTATTGAAAATATTGACACAGTAAATGAACTTTGCAATAAGCCGGTTAAATTGTTGGTAGATAAGGATAATCTCTATATCGCAACAACAGCATAATAGTAAAGACCGTCAGATCTCAAATGAGACTTGACGGTCTTATATTTTATGATTGTATTTAAGGCAACACCGCATAATTCTAAGTGCCGATACGGCGAGCGAGGTGCGGCAGATGCCAAGCCAAAAGCGCAGATAATACTGGATGTCTTATCGAGCATTTTGGCAACGCAGATGCCGTGCCGCAGCTGCCGGAGCGGTGCTTAAGCCGCAAGGCGGGAATTGTGCGGTGTTGCCTTAAGGAAATCGCTCCGGTGTTCTTGTTTTCGTAGTTGATAACCTTGTGCTATAAGAGTATCAACTTTCAAAGCGACTAAATTGATGTCAGAACTCATTGCCCGTTCTATTTGTTGAATGTCATAGCCATTCTCAATATACTCTAAAATGGTATCGTCTGGGAGCGAAGCTTGTGAAACAAAAATGTTGGCTTCGTACTCCATACGGTTTTCACGCATAAAGCAAATAAAAAACGAGCTTTACCATTTTTTCTCTGGCAAGGCTCGCTTCTCTGCTTTGTTTGTTAATCCAGCCGGAACACCTGCTCCAGCTTGGGCTGGGCACCGGTCACGGGATCCATTTCCAGCTCCAGAATATCTTTCATATACTCATTCCAGCGGTCCACAATGGGGCTTTCTGCCTGCACTTTTTCAGCATAGGCAACGCCTTTTTCGCATTCATAGTAGCCAAAAAGTTCATCTTTGCAATAAAAAATGCTGTAATTGCAGATGCCTGCCTCTTTCAAAACCTTGACCATCTCCGGCCAGATCTCTGCGTGGCGGCGCTGATATTCTGCCTTGCAACCGGGTTTGATGCGGCCTTTCCATGCCATATGTTCCATGTTGATTTCCTTTCCGTACAAACATTTTTATTTTGTATTACGTTAAAACCAAAGTCAAAAAACAAGGTTGCATCCGCACCTTATTTTTGGTAAAATTACTGTAGTGTTACTATTCTTTTCATTTACATTATATTGCTTTTTTCTGATCTATTTCATACCACAAAGCACTGTTTATTTTGTGATAATTCTACTGAGGTGATCCCTTATGTTGACCTATAATATGGACGTGGAAGAGCGCAGTGTGTGGCTGCGTGCAACGCCAAATAACGCCGTGTTGGCACAGCCGTTTTATGCAACGGAAGCCGGACTGTTTTATGGGCGTTCCCACTTTGCCACAGCCCGTACAGACAAGGAAAGTTACATCCTTTTTTATACCCTGGCCGGGGCTGGCTTGATTGAGCAGAACGAACAGCACATTGAGCTGCCGCAAGGTGCCGCACTGCTGATGAACTGCCGCACACCACAAAGTTACTGCACGGCCCCCGGCTATGATGTATGGGAGCACTACTGGGTACACCTTGACGGTGTTGGGGTTAAAACGTTAGCCGATTCCGTACAGTCGCAAGGGCGGCTTACCGCTGCGCATGTCAGCCGCATGGAGATGCAGCCTTTGTTTGAAACACTGTTTGCCGAGTGGAAAAAGGAAACCACCACCGCCCAGATCGAAATTGGGTTGACACTGCACAAAATGCTGGCACTGCTTGCCCACCAGCAGCTTTCCGGGGACGAAAGCCGTTCCAACCGGACTATGATCAAGCAGATTGCAGATTATATCCGTGCACATTATGCGGAGCCCATCAATCTGGATATGCTGCTGGCGCAGATCCCTGTCAGCAAAAGCTGGTTTTTGCGGCTTTTCCGGCAATATATGGGCACAACACCGTACAATTTTTTGTTATCCACCCGTATTACCCGCGCAAAAGAACTGCTGGTTCTGACAGATTTCCCTGTCGGCGAGGTTGCCCGCCAGGTTGGCTTTGAGGATGAAAGCAATTTTTCCACCCGCTTTTCTTCCATGACAGGCCAAAGCCCGCAGCAATACCGCAAAAGCGCACTGAAGCCTTTTGCCCAAAATTCATAAACACAAGACAAAGCACGGTCTCATGATGATTTTTCTATCGCAGAGCCGTGCTTTCTTCTATTTCTCACCGGCTCAGATCAGCGTTCGCTTCATCCATTCTTTGCTGTAATACCGCACCACCGGGATGATACAGCCGGAAGCCCAGCTTAACGGGGTGGCAAGCCAGATGCCCCACACACCCAGGTGCGGCGCCAGCAAAGAGGCAAACGCCAGCCGGGCCCCCATCTCAAACAGGCCTGCAACCAGGCTGACATTTACATCCCCTGCACCGCGCAGCACGTTCAGATAACTGTTCATTACCGCGGCAATAATATAGGCAAACCCCATTACACTGAGAAAATCCGCCCCTTGTGCAATGCTGGCAGCATCGGTGGCTGGGTCAAGGAAAATCGACAGCAGCAGCCGGCGCGATGCAAACACCGCGACGGCCAACACCAGGCAGATCACGCAAAGCGCTTTCAGCGAATCACGCAGGCCCTGGCACACGCGGTCTATATCGTGTTTTCCCATATTCTGCCCCGTGTAAATGGAGCTATATTTTTACCGATGCAGAGGAGCTGCTGCGCCCCTTTTTTGACCCAGCAGCCCTGCCGAACAGCCGCCTGCTGGCCCAGGTACTGCATGGCTGGAGCGGCATTTTTTCCTCTGACGACCACCCCGCGCTGGCAAATTATGTCAAGATGATCCTGCAGGAAATGCAAACACGTTCCCTGAACTATGAAATCAGCGTGCGCGGGCTGTTTGTTGCCCTGATTACAGAAGTCATGCGGCTTTCCACCGAGCAAAATGATTCTGCCGCAGCAAAGCGCATGGTCATTGCACCTGCATTGACCTATATTGATGAATTCTATATGGAGAATTTCAGCATCCGCGACCTTGCCGATGCGTGCAGCATGAGCGAATCCCATTTTCGCAGGGTGTTCCGGGAGCTTGTCGGCATGGGGCCGCTGGACTACCTGAACCGGACGCGCATTGCAAAAGCTTGCAGCCTTTTGCGCATGACCGATGATTCGATCCTGACCATCAGTGAAAAAGTCGGCTTTGGCTCCATGTCCAGCTTCAACCGCCATTTTTATGAGGTGATGGGCACCGCCCCATCGGACTGGCGGCGGGCCACAGGCACCGGCATTGGTACTTCTATCTTGAAATACAGCGGCTGGCTGCGCCCGCCAACCCCATAACTCCCTTTCAAATTATCGATTGCGGCTTATTTGCTGATTCTGTCGATCGCTTCCAGTTCCTCTGCCGTAAAGCTCGTGTTCTGCACTGCTTTAATGTTATCCAGGATCTGGCTGGTTTTCGATGCACCGATCAGCACGGTCGTAATCTCATCATGGCTCAGCAGCCAGGCCAGGGCCATTTCAGCCAGCGTCTGTCCGCGGGCCTGGGCAATATCGTTCAGGGCATTGATCTGAGCGATTTTTTCCGGCGTAATATCCTTTTCTTTCAAAAATCGCCCGTCTGTGCGTACCCGGCTGTCAGCCGGAATCCCCTGCAGATATCGGTTGGTCAACAGTCCTTGTGCCAGCGGACTGAAGGTGATAATTCCCTTATGCAACCGAGCAGCCATCGCTTTCAGGCCGTTATTTTCAATCGTGCGGTCAAAAATCGAGTAGCGGTTCTGATTGATGATAAACGGCACATGCAGTTCGTCCAAAATCGCAGTGGCTTTTTCCAGCGTGGGGCCGTCATAGTTGGATAGGCCGACATACAGCGCCTTGCCGCTGCGCACCGCCTGGGCCAGCGCGCCCATTGTTTCTTCCAACGGGGTGTTAGGATCCATGCGGTGGTGGTAAAAAATATCCACATAGTCCAGCCCCATGCGGCGCAGGCTCTGATCCAGGCTGGCCAGCAGGTATTTGCGGCTGCCCCAGTTGCCGTAAGGGCCGTCCCACATTTCATAGCCTGCTTTGGTGGAAATAATCAGCTCATCGCGGTAAACGCCAAGGTCATCGTGTAGGATCCGGCCAAAATTGCGCTCGGCAGCACCCGGTTCTGGGCCATAGTTATTGGCAAGGTCAAAGTGGGTAATGCCGTTATCAAACGCCGTACGGCAGAGCGCACGCATGTTCTCATACGGGGAGGTATCGCCAAAATTATGCCACAGCCCCAGTGAAACAGCGGGCAGCAGCAGGCCGCTGTTTCCGCAGCGGCGGGTTGGCAGGGTGTTGTAACGGTTTTGTGCAGCCTGGTACATAAATATCTGCCTCCTTACAAGGATTATTGAATTTTTTTAAGGTCAACTGCACTTTCCGTACAGTCCTCCAGTGTTGTAACTTCGCTCGCCCACGCTTCGCTTTTATCCGCATAGCGCACGGTGCTGTCCTGCACGGTCAGCTGTTTCACACTGCGGGCATACAATGCGGGGATCGCATGGGAGTACACATGCCGCACCGATGGCTGTTCATCAAACAAGCCTCCCGGCTGGGTTCCCTGTCGCTTAAAAGTCATGTGCAGGTCCCGGATGCGGATATCCCGCAGGCAGCTTTCCGGCTCACCGGCCAGGAACGCACAGCTTTCGCAGGTAATGGACAGGTTATCGAATGTAACGTTCCGGATGGTTCCTGTCTTTGTCCGGCTGTTTTTTCTGGGGGTCGCACTGATGAAAATCGGTTCGCCCTTTCCCCACCAGCCCGGTGCACCCGGCTCGGCATAGCGGTCTGCATAGCGCAGGGTGGATCCGGTCAGGTGGTGAATATGGATATCCTCCACCGTTCCTCCATCGCGTACCCAGATACCCACCGCACGGGAGCAGCGGTCAATAATGCAGTCGCTTAAAGTTACGTTGCGGATCGTTCCGTGGGTCTCGGTGCCAATTTTCAAGGCGGAATCGCGGGAATGCAGCACGCAGTTCGTGATGGTGATATTTTCACACACACCATACCGGCGCGACATGGGGCCGGTGGATTTTACCACAATGGCGTCATCACCCGTTGAGACAATGCAGTTGGCAATTACCACATTGCGGCAGCAGTCCGGGTCAATGCCGTCGTTATTGGCTCCGCGGTCATCGTTCAGGATCTTTATTCCGTCAATGCGCACATTCTGGCATCCTGCCATATGCAGTGTCCAAAAAGCGGCATCTTTCAGCGTTACATCGCGCACGGTAAAGTTTTCCACATCTTCAAACAGCATCATGCGCGGGCGGAACGCTTCGCAGGTTTTGGGGCATTCATGGAAACCGTTATCTTCGTTTTTGTCCAAAAACACCTGGTCGCCCTGGCCGTAAATCGTACCCATACCGCTGATGGTCACATTTTTGGCGTGGGATGCACCCAAAAAGAAGCCGCTCTGCCAGCCATCGGCAGTATCGTCAGGGTTCACGCCGTTTCCCCCTTGGGGGAACAGTTTGATATCTACAGGGTTCAGGCTGCCGATAAGGACCGCGCCGCTTTCCAGGTAAAGTTCCACATTATCTTTCAGCAATACCGACCCACTCAGATACTGCCCGGCCGGAATGATGACACGCCCGCCGCCTGCCGCCGAGGCCGTATCCACAGCGTTTTGAATAGCAGTTGCGCAGTTTGTCCTTCCGTCCGCCACCGCACCGCAGGAAAGAATGTTGTATTCCATTGTTCTGCTCCTCCCGGCAGGAACTCTGCCTAACTTGTGCCCATCATAACACAGTTTTTATTGTCTGTAAACTTCAATTATCACAAAGAATCCGTGCATTATACAAGTTGCATTTTCCCGGCTGGGCGGCTTACAATAAAATAAATAAGTCGTATTGGGGGTAGGCAAATGCCGTCAGAAAGCCTTACATGGCAGCTTTGTCCCGTGGTTCGCGCATCATTCCATGCTGTGCTGCACAGTGGAATCGATGCGGTATCTCTTGCTGCTGCCATGCAGGAATTTTCCCAAACCGTTGAGGGGCTGCGCCAAGCACACCAGCTGCTGACAGCTTCGCTGTTTCGGTATCAGGCGCACTTGTTCCTGTACCTTGAATCTGTCGGCACAGCGCTTGCGCCGGATGGGTTGTCGCCCCTGCTGGATGCACTGCTTTGCCCATGGCCCGCTGCCGTGGGCGAAGCCCTGCCCCGCCGCTGGGTAGCAATGCAGCCGTATTTTTACCACGATATCCCCACCACTGCCGGCGATTGGCTGCGTGAGCGCCATTCCGGTGCACAGCATGGGCGCATTGCCGTTTTGAAACCGGATAAATGGTGCAGCTACATGGAGTACCATCTAAAGCTGGTGAGCGAGGGCTTGCTGGAGGGGGATCGCTGGCATCTGATCAGTGTACAGGAAAACCTGCTGTTTTCTTATCTGGAAGAACCGCGTACCCATGTAAATATCCGCCACCAACCCGGTGTACCAAGCGCCGAGCTGCAAGAATGGCTCGCTGTTGACCCAGAAAGTCACTTTGAGCATTTTGCCAAAGAACAGCCGGGGCCGGATGCTCCAAATTTTGTTTATCTCCCCCGCTGTGCAGGTACCCACGAATAGGAGGTTTGCACAATGATCCGTATCGGCTGCCGTGCCCATGACTACGGCAAACATACCCCCGTCCAACTAGCGCACATTCTGCACACTGCCGGGTATACTGGTGCGCAGCTGGCAATGCCGCGGGCGATTGAAGGCATTGAAGATTTTGCATCGGTCACAGATGCACAGCTTTCCGCAATTTTTCAGGCATTTGATGCCGCGGATATCGAAATCACCGTATTAAGCTGCTACATGGATTTGAGCGCGCCCGATGAGCCCGCCCGCCTTGCCGGGGTAGAAAATGTGAAGCGCTGCCTGAGGTACGCAAAGCAGGTGGGTGCCAGAATGGTTGGCAGCGAGACTTCCTGGACCGCCTTGTCCGATGAAGAAAAAGCCCTGCGCCGCCCGCCGATGCTGGACAGCCTGCAGCGCATTGCTGAAGAAGCTGTGCGGCTGGACGCAGTTTTTGGCGTGGAGCCGGTGGCGATCCACCCCTTGTGCAGCCCGGAAATTTTGGCCGAGCTATTGCAGGCCGTTGATGCCCCGAATACTATAAAGGTCATTTTTGACCCGGTAAATCTGTTTACCACAAAGGATGCCCAGAATGCAGCCTTCCAGGCAGAGCATTGGAAAAGCTGGCTGGCGGTCATTGGCAAGCAGCTGGGCGCGATGCACTGTAAAGATTGCCGCATTGAACCCGATGGCACCAAAACGTTGGTCGGCCTTGGCAAGGGGCAGATGGACTATGCCCCCATTCTGGACTGGCTGGCCCAATACGCACCCGAAACACCGCTGATCCGGGATGAAGTTATCCTGGAATGCGCCCCCGCAGATATAAAAATTTTGCATCAGATGCAGCAAAGCATTGAAGAGAAACGCATGAAATAAAAGGAGCAACGAAAATGGCAAACCTGATTTTTGATAAGGTGCAGATCGAAGCAACAATTGATAATATCGTTGACCGCACCATGCGCATGGATATGACCTGGGATTGGCCCTGCGGCGTGGCGTATTACGGCATCTGTGAGGCTTACGAAGTTACGAAAAATGAACGTTATTTGCAGCTGGTCAAGGACCGCGTGGATGAATATATTGAGCTGGGCCTGCCCCGCTGGACGGTCAATACCTGTTCGATGGGACATTGTCTGATCACGCTGTACCAGCACACCGGCGACGAGAAGTATCTGAACATTGCCAAGAGCAAGGTGGAGTATCTGGAAAAAGAAGCCCTGCGCTTTGGCGACCATGTTTTACAGCACACGGTCTCCGTCAACAATGATTTTCCGGAGCAGGCATGGGCCGATACCCTGTTTATGGCAGGCTTTTTCCTTCTGCGCATGGGTGTGCTGCTGAAAGATGAACAGCTGATTGATGACGCGCTGAACCAGTATTACTGGCATATCAAATATTTGCAGGACCCTGAAAGCGGGCTGTACTACCACGGCTATAACAATATTACCGGGGACCACATGTCCGGCATCAAGTGGGGCCGCGCCAATGCCTGGGCCGCGTATACCATGTCTCAGGTGGGCATTCGCCTGCCGCAGTGCTACCTGTACCCCAAGTTTTTGGATGTTGTCGGCAGCCTGAACGACCAGCTTGCCGCACTTAAGCTTTACCAGACCGAAAACGGTCTGTGGCGCACCATTGTGGACGATGAAACTTCTTATGAGGAAGTCAGCGCCAGCGCCGGCATCGCTGCCGCCATGATCGCCAAGGGCAACCCGCTGCACATCAAGTACATCAATAAATCTATCCCCGGTATGCTGGCAAACGTCAGCCCGGATGGCCGCGTGCTGAATGTTTCCGGCGGCACCGCGGTTATGAAAGATGCCGACGGTTACCGCAGCATCAGCCGCGACTGGATTCAGGGCTGGGGCCAGGGATTGGCGCTTGCGTTCTTCGCGGGTGTGCTGAACTATGACAATGTCCGTTCTGACGGTGCGCTGTAAAAACTTGTTCCTATAATGAAATCCCGGTATGGTACACAGTTCGTACCATACCGGGATTTCTGCTTATTCAGTTGCGCTGTGGATATTCTGCAAGGTCAGCTCATCATACAAGGCCAGACGGATGCTCGCATCCTGCGGTAAAGTGCAATCCCTCAAGGTCACATCATGAATGGTATGCCCTGGTGTACGGAACCCTTCCATTTCGATGGGATTCACCATGATCGCATCGCCGTTCCAGATACCCTGAGAGTGCAGGACACAATTTCTTTTTTGGTTATCTCAGAGCTTGGCGTAATAGGAATGCTCCGGCTGCAAACCGGCCAGCATTCAGTGGGTTCATCACAGCCATCCGTTCATCATCCACGAAGAGATGATATTCATCCTCTGCCCCCGCGGTATCGGGCTTATCCCAATACAATTCAGCGGTATCTGCTATTGTCTGCACCGCAAAATAAAGTTCTTGGGCAATACCGCATAATTCTAAGTGCCGATACGGCGAGCGAGGTGCGGCAGATGCT
>ERZ780177.1854-NODE-1854-length-18776-cov-9.131350_pt1 | contig 18776 bp, 19 predicted proteins | sample MGYA00510973_ERZ780177 | MGnify/ENA primary metagenome ERZ780177 (study PRJEB29588, sample SAMEA2144396) | human gut metagenome | biome: human gut; feature: human-associated habitat; material: faeces | place: Denmark | collected 2008/2010 ...
AAGAGGGCCTGCGTTTCGCTATCCGTGAGGGTGGCCGTACCGTTGGTTCCGGCGTCGTCGGCAAGATCATTGAGTGATTTTGTCCTTGAACGTCAGTTCTAAGGCGAACTAAGCACTTATAAAGACCTTCCCATTCCGGAGAGTGGGAAGGTCTTTTTTGTTTGCATCCTCTGCCTTTCCAGACAGAGGATTTTTTGCGGCGCATAGCACAACTTTATGGTTTACAAAGATTGGTTGTCGTGGTATACTGGCGATGAAAGAACAAGCAGCACTGGAACTTGGTTTGGGCCGACGTGAGCTGTCGGACATACTGACGAAGGAGCTGCTGGACAGGCAGAGGAGGTCAGCGACGATGGCGTTTGATTATAAGAAGGAATATAAGGCACTCTACCAACCACCTCGTGAGCCGCAGTTTGTCACCGTGCCAGCCATGACCTTTGCCGCAGTGCGGGGGCAGGGCGACCCCAACGACCCTACAGGCGAGTACAAAGCAGCCATCGAGCTGCTGTATGGCCTGCTCTACACCATCAAGATGAGCAAGAAGGGCAGTCACCGGGTGGACGGTTACTTTGACTTCGTAGTGCCTCCGCTGGAAGGGCTGTGGGAACAGACGGGGACCGGGAAGGAAAGCTTCCACTGGACATCCATGCTCCGCCTGCCGGAGTTCGTGACCCGGGAAGAGTTCGACTGGGCGGTCCGGGAAGCGACAGCCAAAAAGAAAAAGGATTTCTCCAAGGTCGAGTTCTTCACCTACGATGAGGGCCTCTGTGTCCAGTGTATGCACCTCGGCTCTTACGACGACGAGCCGGAGACGCTGGCCCGGATGAATGCCTTTGCGGCAGAGCAGGGCTATGCGGTGGACTTCTCTGAGACGCGCTTTCACCACGAGCTCTATCTCTCCGACCCCAACCGCACCGCGCCGGAAAAGCGAAAGACCATCCTGCGACACCCGCTCAAATCAAGCTTGTAATCCAGCCCCAGGGCCGCTATAATAAAAGAAAAAGCCGCTGTCTGGCGGCGGAAAACGAGGAATGGATATGAAGCTTCCCGAGAAGAAACAGCGCTGGGTCTATCATGCAGAGGCTCTGCCGCAGGCGGCAGGTGAGGGCGTCACCCGCCGGGTGCTGGCCTACACCGACGGCCTGATGTGTGTGGAGAACACCTTCGAAAAGGGGGCCGTGGGCGCACTGCATCACCACCCCCACACCCAGATCACCTATGTGGTGTCGGGTGCGTTCGATTTCACGGTGGATGGCGTGACCCGCACGGTGCGGGCAGGGGACACCATCCTGAAGGAGGACGGCGTGGAGCACGGCTGCGTCTGCACCGAGGCCGGCATCCTGCTGGACATCTTCACCCCCATGCGGGAGGATTTTGTCTATAGCAGTTTGCGTTTTTAATGCACAAGCAACAGCCGCAAACTGCATATCGCAAAGATGCAGTTTTGACCGGCACTATTTTTGAAAATTGCGATAAAATAAAATGAGCCGCAGCCCATCCCACCGGGGAAAGGCTGCGGCTCGTTTTTATGCACTAAAACTCAGGCGGCAGTGGAAGAAGCGGCCTCAGAGGAAGCAGCCTCAGAAGATGCGGCCTCGCTGGAAACCTCAGAAGCAGCCTCAGAGCTCACCTCAGAAGCAGCCTCGGAGGAAGCGCTGTTCTCCTCGGCCACGGCAGAGGTGGAAGCAGCCTCAGACTGAGCGGCAGCAGAAGCAGCCTCAGAGGTAGAAGCAGCAGTAGAAGAAGAGCTGCCGCAGGCAGTCATGCTGACAGCCAGGACCAGAGCAGCAACGGTAACACAAACATTCTTGAGTTTCATATCGAAAATCTCCTTACTTTTGAAAAAACAGTTTCGCGGAAGGCTGTACAGGTGAAACCTTTCCGCAAAAAGATATTCTAGTCCGTTTTCGAAAAAAATCAAGCCCTTTTTTGATAAAGATTCTATTTACCGAAGAGATTCTACACTTTTGTTATAACTTATCACCAAAAGTCAAGGATTTTTGACGTGCAAAAATGAAACACTCCGGGCTTTTCCGGGAGAGAAAAACATGGTATAATATCGCTAACGCGATATTATAGTTTTTATGCGCAGCGCCTCGCCGCTTGCTCCTGCGGAGCTGCGCGGCAACCGGCTTTGGATGCGCCATTATACCATTTCACTGCGTTCATGGTATAATGGGGACCTATAAAAGAGAACGATGGCAGGTCTGGTTACAAAGCTGCAGAAATGAATCCCGCAAATCATGTGGACGATATTGAGGTGGAACGATATGGACATCAAAAAAGTTGCAGTTCTGGGAGCCGGTGCGGTCGGCTCTTATGTTATCTGGGGGCTTTCGGCCCGCAGGGACATTGAGCTTGGCGTGGTGGCCGATGGCCCGCGCGGCGAGCGTCTGGCAAAAGAAGGCTGTGCCATCAACGGCAAAATCTACCGTCCGGCGGTCTGGACGCCGCAGGAGGCGCATGACGCCGACCTTCTCATCGTTTGCCTGAAATACGGCGCATTGCCCGGCGCATTGGACAGCATCAAAGCCGTCACCGGCCCCCATACCACCATCATGAGCCTGATGAACGGCGTGGACAGCGAGGACATCATTGCCTCTGCCGTGGGTGGGGAGCATCTGCTTTACTCCCTCATCAAAGTGGCGTCTCACAAGGAGGCGGACGGTTTCCATTTTGACCCGGCGACCACCGTTGGCATCATCTTTGGCGAGAAGGAGCCGCCCTGCGGCAGCCCCCGCGTCAAGGCCGTGGAGGCCCTGTTCGGCGGCACAGAGCTGCACTTCCGGGCCACCGACTGCATCCGGGAAGAGATGTGGAGCAAGTTCCGCCTCAACGTCTGCAACAACCTGCCCCAGGCCATCCTCGGCGCAGGCGTAGGCTGCTACCGTGACAGCGTCCATATGAAGGCCATCAGCGATGGTCTCCGCCGTGAGCTGAAAGCCATTGCCGCAGCCAAAGGCATTGATATGCAGAAGGTGGATGCCGTGTCCGGCAAGGGCTGCGCCGTCAAGCCCTCGGCCCGCTACTCGACGCTGCAAGACCTCGACGCCGGACGCCATACCGAAATCGATATGTTCTCGGGTGCGCTCATCCGGATGGGCAAAGAGCTGGGCATCCCGACGCCCTACAATGAGTTTGCTTATCACATGATAAAAGCGCTGGAAGAAAAGAACGACGGTAAGTTCGATTATACCGGTCCGAATCAGGAAATGACATGGGCAAGATAACGGAGGAAATGCCGATGAATATTACGGTCTATCTGGGGGCCAACGAGGGCAGCGACCCGGCCCTGAAACAGGCGGTGGAGGAACTGGGCCGCTGGATCGGCGAGAGCGGGAACGCGCTGGTCTACGGCGGCTCCCGCAGCGGCCTGATGGGGCGTCTGGCCCACAGCGTTCTGATGGCGGGCGGCGAAGTGACCGGCGTCGAGCCCCAGTTCTTCATCGACTCCGAGGTGCAGTATGACGGCCTGACCAGGCTCATCGTCACGCAGGACATGACTGAGCGCAAGACCAGGATGATAGAGCTGGGCGACGCCTTTATCGCCTTCCCCGGCGGTACCGGTACGCTGGAAGAGATCGCCGAGGTGATGTCCAAGGTCTCGCTGGGCCATCTGGACGCGCCCTGCATCCTCTACGACCTCGATGGCTACTACGCCGGGCTGAAAGCTCTGCTGGCCCACATGGTCGAGATGGGGCTGTCCAGCCCCGAGCGGCAGAGCGGCATTTATTTTGTAAAGAATCTGGACGAGATAAAGAGCATCCTGAAACGGGCATAAGAAAAGCGCTGGAAGCGGTGTAAAGGCTTCCAGCGCTTTTTGTTGTCTGCTTACATGGAGATGACGCCCAGCGCGTTTGCCACCGAGCTGATGAGGATGATGGCTGCGAAGATGGGGCAGAGGTACTTTATCATAAAGTTGAAGATGCGCTTGCGGCGGAAGGGCTTGCCTTCCAGCGTGACCTCTTCCTCGATTTTCTCTACACCGATGACCCGGGACACCAGCAGGCAGGTGGTGATGGCTGCAATGGGCATCATGACGGAGTTGGTGAGGAAATCGAAGAAGTCGAGGAACTGCATCCCGAAGACCGTGAACCGGGCCAGAGGGCCGTAGCCCAGAGCTGACAGACTGCCCAGTACCAGCATGATGATGCCGATGAGGACGGTGGCCTGCTTACGCTCCCAGCCCAGCTCGTCCTCGAAGGTGGAGACGGCGCTTTCCGTCAGGGCGATAGAGCTGGTGACGGCGGCAAAGAGCACCAGCGTGAAGAAGAGGATACCCACCACGGTGCCGAGGCCCATGCTCTCAAAGACCTTCGGGATGGTGATGAACATGAGGGCCGGGCCGGCCTGCAAAGTGTCCGGGTCGCCGCCCGAGAAGGAGAAGACCGCCGGAATGATCATCAGGCCCGCCATGATGGCAATGGCCGTGTCGAAGATCTCCACGTTCTCGGTGGACTCCTCGATGGAGACATCCTTCTTCATGTAGGAGCCGAAGGTGACGAGGATGCCCATTGCGATGGAGAGGGAGTAGAACATCTGCCCCATGGCGGTCACGACGGTCATCCAGGAGAAGTTGGAGAGATTCGGCACGAGGAAATACTTCACGCCCTCCAGCGCACCCGGGCGGGTGACGGAGTAGCCCGCGATGATGACGGACAACACCACGAGAATGGGCATCATCACCTTGGAGACCCGCTCCACGCCGTTGCGCACGCCTGCAAAGATGATGGCGAGGGTAAAGATGGTAAAGATGACAAAGCAGATCTCCGCCGAAGCGCCGCTGGAAATGAAGGCCGAGAAGTAGCCGTCTGTGGCCAGCTCACTGCCGTGGCCGCTGACGTAGTCGGCCAGATACCGGATGACCCAGCCGCCGATGACCGAGTAATAAGGCACGATAAGGATGGGGATGATGGCGTTTATCCAGCCGCCGAAAGAGCGCCCGCCCTTGCGGACGGCGGCGAATGCGCCCACCGGGCTTTTCCTGGTCATCCGGCCCAGCGCCGTCTCGGCCACGATCATGGTGTAGCCGAAGGTGAAGGCGAGGATGATGTAGATGAGCAGGAAAATGCCGCCGCCGTACTTTGCTGCGAGATAGGGGAAACGCCAGATATTGCCGAGGCCTACCGAAGCGCCTGCCGCCGAGAGGACAAAGCCGATCTTGCCCGAAAAGGCGCTTCGCTTGTGTTGATTTTGGTTCATTAGATTCTCCTCTTTTCACAAATTTGAATAAGTCCAGTGTAACACTGCCACAGGTGGGATTCAACAGATTTTCCGATAAAAACCGCGAAATGCATCGAAAGAATCGAACGGCAGCATTAAAAAATAAGCACAGAGGCCCAGAGACCTCTGCGCTTGAAGATGTCAGTCCACTACCGGCACATCCAGCCCGAATTCCAGCGGGCGGAAACGGGGGCAGACATTCTCCGTGATGGAGATCACCGAGGCGGCCAGACGGCTGCCGATCTCGCAGGAGGCGGGCAGGTTCTTGCCGTAGGTCAGGCCGATGACCGTACCGGCAAAGAAGGCGTCGCCTGCGCCGGTGGTGTCGATGACGTCCACCTTCTTGGCGGGTACGACGCCGCACTCGCCGGTGTGCTTGGCGTACACGGCACCCTGACCGCCCATGGTCACCACCATGCTGGGCATGTTGGCGCTGTGGACGTTCCGGGCCAGTACCTGAGCCATCTGGCTGGGAGCGAGATGCTCGTAGTCGTCCGAGAAGAGCAGACCGGCCTCCTGCTGGTTGCAGACGAAGCAGTCGATCTGCTGCAGATAGTCGCGGCGCTCCATGGCGATGCTCATGTTGGAGACTGCGGCAAAGACCTTCTTGTTGTATTTCCTGGCATAGCGGAGCACCTGCTTGACCGTGTCTTTCTCCAGGTCCAGCTCGATGGCGATGGCGTCGCAGTCCTTGAAGATCTCGTCGCCCTTCTTCTCCAGCAGGGTGGTCAGCGGGGTGGTGTCAGGGCGCTTGGAGATGGCAGCGTGGACGTCGCCGTCGTTGTCAAAGATGGCCAGCCATGTCCCCATGCCATCGGGGACCTTCTGGATGTACCTGGTGTTGACCTTGTGGTTGTCCAGTTTATCGATGACGTCCTGGCCCATGCCGGTGTCGTCTACCAGACCCACGAAGGTGGGGCGCAGTTCCACATTGGCGATGTCCTCCGCCACGTTCCGGCTCACACCGCCATGCACCTGTTCAATGCGGCCGGCGTTCCGTCCGCCGGGGATGTAGGTGGAGAGGGGATAGCCCTTGATGTCCACGAAAACTGCGCCGATGACTACGATTCCCATATTTGAAATTCCTTTCCTGAATAAGAACTCTCTTTGACTTCTATCCTATTTACGCTTCTTCTGCCTTTTGCGCCCGAATATCGTCGCCCATAAAGAGGAAGGGGACAAAAGAGGAGAGGCGGCTGGAGATTTTTTCGGTGTAGAGCTTTTCCAGCAGAGCGCCGTCGGTGATGTTGGTGGTGACGATGGTGGGCAGTTTCGCGCCCAGACGGTTGTTCAGCAGGCTGTAAAGGGTGCTGATGAGGAAGCTGGAGTTGAACTCGGAACCCAGGTCGTCGAGGATGAGCAGGTCGGCCCCGGCGGCGGTGCGCAGGAGCATCTCTTCCTCCCCGGCGGGGTCGGAGCCGAAGTGCAGGGCCTCGAGCTTCGAGAAGAAGTCGGGGCTGGACACATAGATGACGTCGAAGCCCTTTTCCAGCACCTTTCCGGCAATGGCCAGAGCGGCATGGGTCTTGCCCAGACCGGCGTTGCCGAGGAGCATCAGGCTCTCGCTGGTGGTATCGAATTCGTCGGCGTAGCCGCGCAGGTCGTCCAGGAGGGTGGACATATAACTCCGCACCGGCTCGCCGAGGGAGGTGTCCATCCGGGCGGGGTAGTAGCGCAGCTCCATGGTATCGAAGCTGGAAATGGAGAGGCTGGACAGAGCCTCGATCTCCGACCGGCGGAGCTGCTGCATCACCTTGTGGACGCAGCTGCAGGTGCGTCCGTCCACAATGCCGGTGTCTTCGCAGAGCCTGCAGGTGAAGTGCGGCTCCAGTGCGTCGGCGGGACGGCCGCTGGAGGCCAGCAGGTCGGCCAGCTTTTTGCGGGCATCGGTGAGGGCCGCAGCGGCATCGGTGCGGTCCTTGCCCGCCGCACCGGCCAGTGCGCAGCGGATGCCCCGCACCCGCACCTCTTCTTCGGCGTGGCGCAGCCCGGGGACAGCAGCCTCGGCCTCAGCGCGGGCGTCCTCCGCCTTGGCCCGTGCGGTCTGACGACGGCGGGCGACGGTGCGCAGGGCTTCCTGATACAGTTCGTTTTTGGTACGCATAGTGTCTCCTTATGCCGGGGGTCACTCGGACTTTTTCTTGAGGGTGCGGCGGCGGGCAGCGTTCTTGAGGAAGTCGTTGCCGCTGGGGGTCTCGCGGTCTACCCGGATGTTCCGGCTGGCGCCGGCAGCGGCCACCGGAGTGCGCACATCGTGGATATTGCGCAGACCCTTGGCGTTCCAGGTCTTGAGGATGCTGTTCCAGTACCACAGGTCACGCTTCGGCCCGGCCTGCACAGCGGCCTCCTGCACCATGGCATCGTCGTAGCCGTAGACCTCATACCACCGGGCGATGGCTTTCCGCCCGCCGAGGGTGAGCTCGCTGTCCGGGATGCCCAGCAGGGAAGCAACATACTGTTCCCGGGTCTGGCGGAGGGCCAGCAGCTTGAGGTGGGCGTCGGCCTGTTCGCCGGTCTCCACGCCCTCGGCCCGCCAGACTTTCAGCTCGTGGAGGACGGCGGCCATCGTCCGCTTGCCCCGGCTGGCCACATAGGCCACGCAGAGCATGACGGTCTCGGGGGCAAAGCCCTCCTGTACGTAGAGGTTGACCAGCTTTTCCATCTCGCTGTGAGTCAGCGGGCGGGCAAAGCCGGTCTGAGCGCAGTCGATGAGGCTCGAGATCATGGGGTCGGTGCGGCTTGCGGCGGCGATCTCCGCCCAGGTCATGGGGGCAGGAGCAGAGGGCTCTGCTCCCGGCGCGGCGTTCTCGTCGTAGCGCTCGAGAAGCCCCGCACCGGCCCAGAAGGAGAGGGCGCTTTCGGCAGAGATGCGGCTGCGCAGTTTAAGGTCGGCACAAATTTTTTCGGGGTCGGTGACGCCGGTGGCCAGCACATACAGCGCTACCCGGACGTTGTATTCCTCGGCGATGCCCAGCTTGGAAAAGATGAGCTGCGGCACCGGGATGGTGTCGCCCTTGAGCTCTTTGAGACGGTATATCATTTGCTTTCCCCGCTTTCTGCGTCCTCGTCCTTCGGCGGCGGTGACCAGGGCTCACAGTCCAGGATGGAGGGCCGCTGCTTCCAGAGTGCCAGGTCAGTGCTGTAGGCAGAGGACAGATACTCTGCCGCTGCGGCCCGGCCCTCGTCCGTCAGCGGAAAGACCATCTGCCGGCGCAGGGCGGGGTCGGTGCGGTCCAGCGCCCAGGGGTCGGGCCAGATGTCCACCGTGAGGATGGCTTCCTCTTTCTGTGCGCCCTCGCCGCCGTCCGGGTCAGGCACGCTGCGCTTGCCGGGCGAGAGCAGATAGCGCATCCCGTCTTCGTTGCCGCTGTATTGATTCTTGCACTTGAAATAGTGCAGAAGGGGTACAAAAATCATGACGTCCCTCTCAGTTTTAGACTTGCTGAAATGATAAAAGCGCCAATTCTTGACGAATCAGCGCTCTTTTTGTGGAGCAGGATACGGGACTCGAACCCGCCGCCTACTGCTTGGGAAGCAGTCGCTCTACCGGATGAGCTAACCCTGCGTTTACTCATTTATTGTAGCAAAGGACACGGGTTTTGTCAACCGCTTTTTGGCTCGATTTTGGTCGGAACCAGAAACTCCTCTGTCGGCAGCGTAGAAAATCAAATTTTACTTTATAGCAATTCAACTTTTTAATGCAGCAGCAACAGCGTTGAATTGCATATCGCAAAGATACTGTTTCGATAGGCACTATTTTTGAAAATTGCGATAAACAAAAAGACCACCGTTCTGCCCGCAGGAAATAAGGGCAGGACGGTGGTCTTTTGAACGGACTGTGACTTACAGCTCAGCCAGAGCGCGCTTGAGGTTCTGGGCGATCTGGTCAGGGCAGCTGGTGGGGCGGGGGCCGCAGGTGGTGCCTTCCATGCGGGCGATGGCGTCCTCAGCCTTCATGCCCTTGAGCAGGCGGCTGATGCCCTTCAGGTTGCCGTTGCAGCCGCCGATGACCTCGATGGACTCGATGGTGTGGTCATCGTTCAGCACGATGTGGGTCTCCTTGGAGCAGGTACCCTTGTTGGGGTAGCTGAAAGACTTGCTCATATTCAAACATCCTCTCTTTATATCCGACTGACAGGCGAGCGGACTCGCGCAGTATCTTTATTATATCCTTGTCAGGTGGGGAAGTCAATGTGACCCGGTCACAGAGCGCCGCCCCGGCGCTTGCGGGCCAGTGCCTCGATGCGCGCGATCTGGTCGTCCTCGGTGACGCAGGCACCCACCGGGTGGGGCTTGCCGTGGTTCGCGCCGTGGAAGTCGCTGCCGCCGGTGACGATGAGGTCATGCTTCTTGCAGAGCTCAGCGCACTCGGCCATATCCTCAGGGCTGTTGCGGGGGTGATGCACCTCGATGCCGTCGATGGCCCCTTCAGCCACCAGCTCCCGCAGCAGGGGCATACTCTTGTACACCGTCGGGTGAGCGAACACCACCACGGCCCCAGCGGCCTTTGCCGTGGCCAGCACCTCCCGCACCGGAGGGTAAGTGGGGGAGTGGAGGCACTTGCCCCGCGGCTCCCAGCCGAACAACTCGTGATAAAGCCCGGTGTAGATGCCGTCGCACAGGCCCAGCTGCTGCAGCGCCTGCATGATGCCGCTCTTGAAGAGGACGCCGCTGTCCTGTGCATATTCCAGCGCCTGCTCGGTGCGGAACTGGGGGTACAGCGCCTCGATCTCCCGGCAGCTCTGCAGAGCGCACTCGTTGCGGCGCTGGCGCATGATGTCGCAGTGCCGGCGCAGGGCAGGGCAGTCGAGGTCGGGCCAGAAGGTCAGCAGATGGACGCGGTGGCTGCGCTCGAAGTCGTAGCCGGTGAGCTCGGCGGCGGGGATGAGCCGCACGCCGTCCTGCACCGGGTGGTCGTAGGCGTACTGGGCGCTGAGGGTGGTGTCGTGGTCAGAAAGGGCCAGAGCGCTCAGCCCCAGCCGCGCTGCCATCAGGGGCAGGCGGTGGATGGGAACAGAGCCGTCAGAACAGGTGGAATGAGTATGAAGGTCGCCAGCCATAAGTTACTTTCCCTCGATTTTTACAGATTTCTGTGCCTAGTGTACCACAAAAATCATCGGGGAACAAGGGAGCCTTACACGGCTTTGCCGCCCACGGTGAGCATGGAAGAACGGATGTGGTGGGTGAGAACGACTTCGGCGTCCTCGCCGCCCATGGCCAGCAGTTCGTTCACCGAGAGGGTGGTGGAGCAGAGGATGGTCTGGAAGGTGATGGTGTCGATGCCCTCAGCCTGCAGCTGACGCAGGGTGGCCAGCGAGGCCCGGAGGGAGGCCGTGAACCGCCCGACGCGGAGGGAGAGGACGTTGTTGCCCCGGATGCTCGTGTAGGAGATGCGCTGGCCGTCCTTGTCGGTGACGACGAGGCCCGGGAAGACCGACTCCTGCACAGAGGTGTCCGCAGAGCCGCCGCCGGAAGAGGAGGGAACCGCAGGAACAGGGTCGGTGGGGAGGGTGATGTCGTTGCCCTCAGAGTCGTAGCGGGTGATGGAGCTGCCCTCAGCAAGGCCGGAGAACTCCTGCTCGATGCCGTTAGCGCCGATGGCCACGTTGTCTTTTCCGGCGGTGGCCGTAATGGTCACTTTGCCCTCGAGGGTGATGTCGGCATCTGCATCGCTTTCGCAGCCAGCACCGATGCCGGCGCCGCCAATAACGATTTTTTCCCCTTCATCTGTACCGCCGCCGACCGCATTGATGGTGGGACTGCCGTTCTCATTGCTCTTGATGGTGATTTGATTGCCATTGTTATCGCTGTTGTTTTCAGCGCCAGCACCGCCGCCTATGGCCGCGCCGCCTGCGCCTCCGGTAGCGTTGACCTTGGTGTTGCCCTCGATGGTCACATTGCTGAGACCATAAATACCACCGCCGATGCCTGCGCCATAAGCGCCGCCCTGCACATTGTCGATTTTGGCATTATCCTTGATGACCACGTTGCCGTTGCCGATTTTATCGGGGGAACTAAATGCGCCGCCGCCGATGCCTGCCGCACCGTAGCCGCCGGTCGCATTCTCGATTTTTGCATTGCCGGAGATGGTCACATTGCCATCGCTGCCATTGCCGCCGCCAATGCCTGCACCGTACTTCGTGCTAGATGCATTTTTAATAACAGCGTCGCCGGTTATCGTAACGGTCGCACCGTTATAATAACCACCGCCGATGCCCGCAGCGCCATCACTGCCTGCGGCAGTGATGGTGCCGCCGCTGATGGTCACATTGCCGCTGCCGTTGCAGCCGCCGCCGATGCCAGCGCCTAAATAACCGCCGGTTGCATTGATCTCGCCGCCGGTGATCTCTACCGTGCCGGTGCCGTAGGAACCACTGCCAATGCCTGCGCCCCAATCGTCACTGGTGGTGGCCGTGATATTGCCGCCAGTGATTTTCACCTGAGCGTCATTGCTGCCAGCGCTGCCGATGCCAGCGCCTTTGAATCCACCGGCAGCCTCCAGACTGCCGTTATTATCTTTGTCCTGAATGGTCAGTTCGCCGCTGGTGTCAGTCTTGTTGTGCTCCAACCCGGCATGGCCAGCGCCGCTCTTCAGCTCGTTGTCGCCATCCAACTCAATGGTGGTGTCACCTTTGCCGGTAACACTCACAGCGGCTTCGCTCCGGCTGCTGGCGTCGATGTTCACATCCTTGAGCGTGACCTCGACCTTATCGTCCTTATCTTTGGCGTCGATGGTCACGGTGTGGGAAGAAGCGCCCTCCTCACGATTTGTGATGATGGTGTCATGGTCATTTACGGTGGTATTCTCGTTCTGGGTGACATTGTTGCCGCTCTCGCCCGCCGAAATCGTAATGTCACCATCTTCGATGTACCATGTCCCTGCAAAGGCCGGGGCGGTAAGGGTGGTGAGCATTGCGGCGGTCAGGACAAGCGCCGCTGCCCGCTGAGAGGCCGGACGGGGTGAATTGATACCCCCCCCGTATTAAGAGGCCGACCCAGAACACGCATGGCAAGTTTACGATAAGAGAGCATACAAAAACCTCCTTTGGATGTTGAAAAAATATGGACTTTCGATTAATACAATTATAGCACTTCTGGGGAAGTAAGCAAGCAAACCTGCGTGAAATGCTGCTTTTCGTGCGTGAATGACAAAAAAACTATGAAAAACGCCGGGTTTTGCTTTTCTGCACATGGCATGGTATACTGGAAAAGAAAAATCCGCCAACCCGGCGGGAAAAAGGAGAAACGGAAACATGAAAACGAAATTTGGCATCGTGGGCTGTGGTTTCCTCGGCAATATCGTGGCCGATGCGTGGAAGAAGGGCCTGCTGGAAGACTACGAGCTGGTGGGTGTCACCAGCCGCGCCTTCGCTTCGGCAGAGAAGACGGCGGCAAGCGTGGGTTGTGCGGCCTGCGCGGACGTGGATGCTCTGCTGGCGCTGGAGCCGGAGTACATCGTGGAAGCCGCTTCGGTGGAAGCGGTGCGCGCAATGGCCGTTCCGGTGCTGCGCCGGGGCGTGAACCTCGTGGTGTTGTCCATCGGTGCATTCGCCGACCTCGTGTTTTATGAAGAGGTCAAGCAGGCGGCCCGGGAGGGCGGCGCAAAGGTGCATCTGGCCAGCGGTGCCATCGGCGGCTTCGATGTGCTGCAGACCGTCACTCTCATGGCCGAGGCCCTGAAGCTGGACGAGAAGGCCGGCATCGAGACTCACACCGGTGCGAAGGGCTTCCGCAACACCCCCGTCTGGGCCGATCATCTGCTGACCGACACCGAGAAGACTACCGTCTTCACCGGCAGCGCCAAGGAAGCCATCGCAACCTTCCCGCGCCGGGTCAACGTCGCTGTGGCCACTTCGCTGGCCACCACCGGCCCCGACATCACCGGCGTGACCATGCACTCCGTACCCGGTTGGGTGGGCGACGACCACTGCATCACTGCCGAGATCGAGGGCGTGAAGGCCGTGGTGGACATCTGCTCGTCCACCAGCGCCATCGCCGGTTGGAGCGCCGTGGCGCTTCTGCGCAACCTCGCCTCGCCGGTCTGCTTCTATTAAAAAGGAGGGAGTCTCATGTTCAAGAAACTGGTGGCCATCGAGCCGGTCAGCCTCATCCCCACAGCAGAGGAAGCGCTGCATCAGTACGCCGAACAGGTCGAGCTTTACCGCGACATTCCCGCCGACGACGAAGAGATCGTTCGCCGCATCGGAGACGCCGACGCGGCGCTGTTGAGCTATACCTCCCGCATGGGCAAAAACGTCATCGAGCGCTGCCCGAACCTGCGCTACATCGGGATGTGCTGCAGCCTCTACTCGGAGGAAAGCGCCAATGTGGACATCGCCTTTGCCCGGGAAAAGGGCATCAAGGTGCTGGGCATCCGGGACTACGGCGACCGCGGCGTGGTGGAGTACGTCCTCCACGAGCTGACCGGCCTGCTCCACGGTTTCGGGATGCCGATGCTCCACGACGAGCCCGTGGAAATTTACGGCCTTAAGGTGGGTATCGTGGGTCTGGGCGTTTCGGGCCGGATGATCGCCGATGCACTGACCTTCCTCGGCGCGGACATCTCCTACTACAGCCGCAGCCATAAGCCCGACGCCGAGGCCGCAGGCATGAAGTATAAGCCGTTGGACGCTCTGCTCCGGGAGAGCGAAGTGGTCTTTACCTGTTTGAACAAGAATGTTCTGCTCCTGGGCGAGCCGGAGTTCGAGGCGCTGGGGGAGGGAAAAGTCCTTTTCAATACCTCCATCGGCCCCGGCTTTGACTCCGCCGCACTGGAAAAGTGGCTGGATAAGCCCGGCACCCACTTCTTCTGTGATACCTACGCCGCCGCAGGCCCTGTCAGCGAGGGCTTCTTCCATCGGCCCAATGTCCACAGCCCGGGTGTCTCGGCAGGCCGCACCAGGCAGGCTTTCGTTCTACTGAGCAAGAAGGTGCTGGCGAACATCGAGACGGCGCTGGGAGAATAAGCTATAACTTTTGAAAAGCCGCTGCATGGGAGACTGTGCGGCGGCAGACGACAACCCCATGAAGCTTATGAGCATTGCCATGAAGCCGCTGTGCTCTCCGCCGTTCCCGCTGGACTACATCGAGAAAATGACTGCCTTGATGGGCGGCGATGGAAGGATGCGATAAGCCGCAGCCAAAAACGAAAAGGTCGCTGTGCCGGAGAAGGTATGAAAAAGTACAAAGATAGGGGAGAGTGCTTCGATGGACTATATCAGAGTTACCAAAGAAAACATCGACAGGGAACACATCTGTTGTGCCATGTCCGGCAAACAGAGCCTCACCAAGAAAGAATGGCTCAAGCAGCGCTTTGAGGAGGGACTTGTTTTTTACCGCAGTACAGAGCGCGGCAAATGCTTTATCGAGTACATCCCGGCAGAAAACGCATGGGTACCCATTGATGCCGCAGGCTGGCTTTATATCAACTGTCTGTGGGTCTCCGGTTCTTTGAAAGGTCACGGCTATTCCAGCGATCTGCTGGAAGAATGCCTTCGGGATGCCAAGGCGCAGGGCAAAAACGGCGTTTGCATTCTGTGTGCCGAGGGGCGCAAACGGGAATTTCTCGCTGACCCCAAGTTTTTGACCCATAAGGGCTTCAAGGTCTCAGACATCTCCGATTGCGGCATCAATCTCATGTGTCTGCCCCTTGCAGAGAATGTCCGGCCACCAAAATTCAAGGACTGTGCCAAGCATCCCAAGGTGGAGGAAAACGGCTTTGTCCTCTACTATACCGACCAGTGCCCCTACACCTATTATTGGGTGCCAAAGGTACAGGAGGCTGCAAAGGAACATGGGATCCCGTTCAAAGCCGTTCACATCACCGAGAAAGAGACGGCCCAGAATGTGCCTGCACCGGTCACAACATACGCGTTGTTCCGGGATGGGAAGTTTGTGACCCAGAGCATCCAGTCGGACAAGAAATTTTTGAAATTAGCGGCAGAATAATTGAATTAGGCCAGACGCCAGACGCTCAGACGCAGTGCAGCCCATAGAATGGGGGTGTGCTGCGTTTTTTGGAGGATTTTATATGGAAGAAATTGTTGTATATGTTCACGGAAAGGGCGGTTCGGCACAAGAGGCCGAGCATTATAAAGCCCTATTTCCTAATTGTGAAGTAATTGGTTTCGACTACCACGCACAATCTCCATGGGAAGCCACGGAGGAATTTTCCGGATTTTTTACGGCAGTGCGGAAACGCTGCGGGAAGCTCACACTGGTGGCAAATAGCATTGGTGCGTTTTTATCTTTGTCCTCGTTGAATGAGAAATTGGTGGATACCGCTTGTTTTATTTCTCCAGTAGTCGATATGGAGCAACTGATTTGCAACATGATGCAATGGGCTGACGTCTCCGAAGCAGAACTTGCAGAAAAACTGGAAATTCCCACAACATTTGGAGAAACGCTGTCGTGGAAATATCTCTGCTATGTCCGAGAGTATCCGACTTCATGGAAAATCCCTACCAGCATTTTGTATGGGGAAAAGGATGCTCTGACCTCCATGGAAACCATAAAAGCCTTTGCGGAAAAGAACAACGCAGAGCTGACCGTTATGCCGGGCGGAGAGCATTGGTTTCATACGAAAGAGCAGATGCAATTTTTAGATAACTGGATAAAGAATAGGAGACCCTGTAATGAAACAGAAAATAAGGACGGCTTCGATTCTCCTGCTTATAGTTCTGGGAACCGGGCTGGTGCTGATGGCTTGAGGCACCAAAAGTCTTGCTGACAGCAGCACAGGAGGCTCGGATCCTTACGGACTGAATGTTGAAAGCATGACAGGAACAGACAACTGCCAGATGAAACTGCAGGAGAGTGAAGTGCTGCTATCCGTGCCCATCTACCGGTGGCTGCGAAAGCAAGGCGTTGCCCGTTTTTCGGCTTTGTAATGGCAGCATTATAGGAGCTCCGATGTGCGATATTGCGCCAGCTTCCCATTATGGGAGGCTGGTATTTTTGCGCTTTTGCTGTATCAACCTACGATGGTGCAGAAATTTCCACTCAAAAGGGGCATAAAAGCGATGCGCTTGCCCTGCTTGCTACAATGGTGTTGGTTCTGAGAAGTTCACAGCCAGTGAGCTATACAGATGCCCAAACCTAAGCTACAATTGAGATGTGCAGAGAGAACGATGCATTGCTTGAGCTGAACGCTCGTACGCGCAAACTGTTCTCCGCCATCTCCATTGCAGCGTTCGATTGACGCAGGTTGAGTTATCGGCAGATAGAAATGTTGCCGTACATTCGTGTCACAAAGCAAGCTGAATCGGTAATGGGCATAGGCGGAACCGGCATTAAAGGAGGTCAGAAAAATGGAAGCTGCTGTTATTACCGCCGTCGGTATCGATGTGTCTAAGAGCAAAAGCACAGTTGCGGTACGGAGACCCGGAGGCGAAATCGTACTTCGGCCTTTCGAGGTCCACCACACGAACAGTGACTTGAAAAAGCTGGCATCCACACTCAAAAAACTGGGAGGCGATATCCGTATTGTAATGGAACATACCAGTACGTACTGGAGACCGATCGCACTGACATTGAAGGAAGCGGACTTTTTTGTTTCCGTTGTCAATGCGATGCTGATCCACGATTTTAGTGATAATACGATCCGAAAGCTAAAGACGGATCGAGCGGATGCTCTTAAAATCGCAAACTATGCGCTCACCTTTTGGGATACACTACCCCCGTTCAACAATGAAGAAGAAACCAGGCTGCTTCTTAAAATGCAATCCAGAGCAAATGAGCGAATCACTGCGACTGCAACAGCGTTGCGGAACGGTCTAATTGCACTGGCTGACCAAACATTTCCCGGGGTAGCGTAGCCTATAAAACGTTCAATGCGGGATTTATCGATCGTAAAAATCTGTTCCAGAAGAATCATGGACGGTTCTTCAAAAGCCGGGTTGGAATCCACCAGCACATGGGTAGGCTGGTTTTTCTTCTTTGAAATACCAAACGAACATTGCCGGCATATCCAAGATACGTTTTACCCGCCCTGCAATTTCCCTTATAATAGCACCGCAGTCTTGAAACGGCTGCAACATTCCCATATCACAAAGGAGGCTTTCCGGTATGGGACAACGGCAAAGTGAGATCATCAAAAATCACATGGAAGTCTACTGGCACGACTATGCGTCGGCCAGCAAGGGCGTCCCCATTACCGAGGCGGGGCTTGTGGAAAAAGCCTCCGTCATTGGACGCACCGGGCTGATGCTGCTGGAATGCGGCACCGGCGCATGGCGTGTCCGAAGCTCCATGAACACCCTTTCGCGGGAGCTGGGAGTCACAACAACAGCGGACATCGGCCTGTTGTCCATTGAGTTCACCTGCTTTGACGGTGACCAGTGTTATACCCAGTCACTCTGTCTGACAAATACGGGCGTGAATACCTCCCGGCTGAACCGACTGGAGCATTTCGTCAACGACTTCGACCGGGAAGGAAAATTTATGACCGGCGAAGAACTGCACAGCCACCTCGATGAGATCGAGCGCATCCACGGCTTGTATTCGCCCATCGCACTGGGCTTTGCAGCTGCACTGGCCTGCGGCTGCTTCACCTTTCTGCTGGGCGGCGGCATTGTGGAAATGCTGTGTGCCTTCTGCGGTGCAGGCATCGGCAACTTTGTACGGTGCAAGCTGACAAAGCACCATTTCACCCTGTTTCTGGGCATTACGGCGTCGGTCTGTTCAGCAAGCCTCGTGTATGCCATCCTGCTGAAGCTGGCAGAGGTGCTGTTTGCCGTATCGGCGCAGCACGAGGCGGGGTATATCTGCTCCATGCTCTTCATCATTCCGGGCTTTCCGTTCATTACCAGCGGCATCGACCTTGCCAAGCTGGATATGCGCTCCGGGCTGGAACGTCTGGCCTACGCCGTCCTCATCATTCTGGTGGCAACCATGACGGCTTGGATCATGGCACTGCTGCTGCATTTGCAGCCGGTGCAGTTCCCTGCCCTGAGCCTGACACTCCCGGAAGAGATCGTGTTCCGGCTGCTGGCAAGTTTTGGCGGTGTGTTCGGCTTTTCGCTCATGTTCAACAGTCCCCGGAACCTGGCAGTCTGCGCCGCCCTTATCGGTGCGGTAACGAACACGTTCCGGCTGGAGCTGGTGAGCCTTGCGGGCTTTCCGCCCGCTGTTGCAGCGTTTCTGGGCGCACTGCTGTCCGGACTGCTGGCCTCCTGCCTGAAGAGCGCCGCCGGTTATCCCCGCATCTCCGTCACCGTGCCGTCCATCGTTATCATGGTACCGGGACTGTATTTCTACCGTGCCATCTATAATCTGGGCATCCTGTCTCTGATGGACTCCGCCACATGGTTTGCAGATGCCATTCTCATCATCGTGGCACTGCCGTTAGGGCTGATCTTCGCCCGTATTGTCACTGACAAGACTTTCCGTTATTGCACCTGATGTGCAGCATTTCCATTCTCCCATATAAGGCAAAACGCAGCGAATCTTTTAACGGTTCGCTGCGTTTTGTTTTGCTGTGATGCACTTATAAAAGGAGTTCGTTTACAGGGCGTTTACTCGCCGTAAACGATCTTGGTAGCAGTTTCCACATG
>ERZ780177.1862-NODE-1862-length-18746-cov-8.434273_pt1 | contig 18746 bp, 14 predicted proteins | sample MGYA00510973_ERZ780177 | MGnify/ENA primary metagenome ERZ780177 (study PRJEB29588, sample SAMEA2144396) | human gut metagenome | biome: human gut; feature: human-associated habitat; material: faeces | place: Denmark | collected 2008/2010 ...
TAAAAGCTATTACTGCACAAATTACAGATAAAATATATAATATTATATTTGTTGTTGTATTAGATGATAAACCATTAAATGATTTAATATTAATTGCTGGTGCACTCTTAGTGATATTAATCATTTGTTCAGATAAAGGAATATCTAAATACATTACTGTATTTTTTGATATGTTATTTAATCCTTTATATTTACCAACATAATCAATATAGTAATTTATTCTTAAATTACATTTTGCACTAATACTATACTTTGTTTTAAATTCATTAGTAATTTTATTATATTTAGCATAATTAATTTTATAATTTTTAACTTCATTAATTGTATTTCCTGTATTAGAATCCTCTTTTAAATTATCTAATACTTCAGTACTTGTATATATTACTTTATTATTATCATCAGGATCAACAATTGTTACAACTGCTTCAGCTCTTGTCTTAGCATTATAACTTAGCGTATCAGCAAAATTTGTTATATAACTAAAAGTTACATCTACATAATCAATTATATTTGAAATATATTGCATACCCTCATCCAAATATGGTGTATTGTAATATGTATTATCTCCTAAATATACCTTATAGTTAGTTGCAATTGTTTCTTTATAACTAATGCTTTCATAGTTTTTTAGCTTATATGACTTATTTGCAAGTATTACTGAAATAAATACAAGTATGATAATTAAAAAAACAGATACAATATTTTTTTTCTTATTATTTTTCATACTAATTCTCCTATCTTAATGCTTCTCTTAACCAAATACTTGGTAAGCCTATATATTTTATTCTAAATGATACAGTTCCAATAACATCTTTTTCTTTTGCTATGTTATTATCGACCTGATCATTATTATCACCTTTGGTTTTAAAATATACTTTACCATCTCTATTAATAACTTTATAAACTCTATGCGAAATTATTTTATTATCCCATCTAAATACAAGTATATCACCTTTTTTTATGTCTTTAACTTCTTTGGAATTAGTTCTTCTTGCTATAATTACATCTCCTCTATAAATATAGGTATTCATAGAATTAGATCCAATAACAAACATTTGATATTTTATAAATCCAGAATTTAACAAAACAATTAAAAGCAAAATGGAGGTAACTGTCAAAGATGCAACCCTACTATACTTACTTTTATTTGGTGAAGGCAAAATACTGATTGCAGGTCTAATTAAAATTAAACCAATAATAAGTGGGAGTGCAGTTTCAAGCACAGAATTTATATAAGGTCCAAAATTCGGTACAATTGGTACTATAAATATATATGTTTCCATTATTATTCTATATATAATACAATTGATAACATTACTTTTTGAACACAATATTGTTAAAAATATATTTCTAGATATACTTGTAAGTACTACAAGTCCAATATATTCATATACATCATCACTTACATTAAAGTTATATAAATAATATTTTGAAAATGAGTCATATAATATAAAAATTATACATGATAATACTATTATCATTTTATTATTATCAGATTTTGTTAGATAAATATATCTAATTAGTTCCATTAAAACAATATAAATAATTGTTGGAATTATATTATATATTACATTTGTAATACTAAAGGTATATATTGTTTTTGCAAAACCAGTAAATAATCCACTAATATATATGAATATGAAATAAAATAATAAACATATAATTACTGTTTTTAATATTTTTTTATATTTGTAGTCGTTTTTTATATCTAATTTAAATACGCTATAAAGAGCTATAAAACTAATAAATAGAAACAACACTTTTAAATCACTTTTAAAAACGGTTCCACTGAAAAAACCAGTAATTATTACCAATAACATAAAAATTTGAATTGTTAGTAATTGCTTAAAACTTTTTTTCATATTTTTACCTCTTTATTCCTTTTTATCAGTTTCATAAATACACAAATAGATACACAAGTAAATAGAATAATTTATCTACTTCTTGTGTATCTTATAAGTATATTATTATTTTTTGTATACAAAAAATGTATATTCGAGTAGGTTATGTGTGGATAGTTTTTAATAATTAATTAGCTTGATTATATACAAATGTTGCATTAATATTTCCTACAGCAACATCTTTAGTAGCAATAACGCTTGTATCATTACTAGAAATAGTTAATTTTGCTTTTTTAGTTGTTTTTTTGTTTAATGTATCCCCAACTTGAATAGCACCTCCATCTTCATATGTTAGTGTATAAGTTAAGTTATTGCAAACAGCTGTAGCATTTGTTGAATCTTCTGATGTACATGTTGGAGTAGTAATGTTATATGATCCTAATGTTGCATTAATATCACCAGCATTAACAATATCAAATGTATATGTTATTGTATCTCCTGGAGCTTTTAATGTTCCTAAATTACCACTCATTGAAGTAGTGTCTGATTGAATTGCAAGTTTACTAGCATCAGTAGCTAATGTTGCATATCCTGTTTTTGCACCTGTTAAATTTGCAAAATTTATTTTCCAAGTTGATGCTGCAACTTTTGCAGTTCCTTCAATTTTTAATTGTTGTGTTAAAGCAGCATATGCTACAGTTATTCCAATTAATCCTACTGCTAATACACCTAATAAAACGTTTTGTACTTTATTATTCATATTATTTTCTCCTTTTTCTATTTTTGACTATAAAATAATGTTGCAGCAATATTTGTTATATCAACATCTTCACTAGGTACTGAAGACATTTCTTGTTTTAAAGATAAGGTAAGTTTTGCTGCTCTTTTCTCACCTTCATCTAAGGAATCACCAGTTCTAATATCTGTTCCATCAGCATATGTTAATGTATATTCTACATTACTACATACTTTATTTGATAATGTAATATCTAGTGATGAACATTCTGGTGCACTTATTGTTGGACTAACACTTAATACTGCAGGTATAGTCCCTTTATTAACTATATCAAATGTATAGATAATTGAATCACCAGGTAAGTATAAATTTCCAACAGATCCAGAAATAGTAGTTGAATCATTCATAATCTTAAGTTGGTTATCACTTGATAATTTAGCTTTACCAATTACATTTGAATTTAAATTTTCAAAATGTATATCCCAGGTACTTGATTTTGAATTTGAATTCACATTAATATCAAGTTTTTGTGTAAGTCTCGCATATATAACTGTCAAGATAACCAAACATACAGCTAGAGTACCTAGTACTATATTCTGAACTTTACTCCCCATTCACACTCCTCCTCTAGTATAGTTATACCATATTTTTTTATTCTAATCAATCAATAAAACAAACAAATTCTTAAAATGTTCACATAATAAAAAATATGAACATAATAGTTCATATCCTTTATTCTATTTTTAAATTTTCATCTAATTCTACACTATTAATACTGTTAAATCTTTTAGTTATTTTATCAGTCGTAGTATGTATATCTTCAACATCTTTACTAACAGTTTGAATACTTCTAGAAAGCTTGTCCCATCTATCTTTATATCTACTAAATTCAACAGATAATTTAACAAGTTCTTCTCTTATTACTTTAGCATATTTATCTCTTTCAGCATTCTTAATAATTACCTGAATAGTTGTTAAAGTACTCATTAATGTTGTTGGAGATGTTATCCATACTCTTTTTTTATAGGCATATTCAATTATATCATTATGATATGCATTAAGTTCCGCAAATATTGCTTCTGCTGGTAAAAACATTATTGCTTGATCACTTGTTACACCTTCTATGATATATTTATTTGCTATCGCATCAATATGCTTTTTAACATCACTTTTAAATAATTTGGCAGCTGTTTCCCTATCTGATGCACTATATCTTTTGTCAACCATTATCCTGTAATGCTCAAGTGGAAACTTAGAATCTATTCCAACGAGCCCAAGTGGTTCAGGTGCGAACAATGCAGCATCTACAATTGTGCTATTTGGAAGAGTATATTGTAAACGATATATCTTATCATTCTTTTCTCCAAATACACTTGTTAATATATGTTTTAAGTTTACTTCACCATATATACCTCTACTCTTCTTATCAGTTAATATTCCTTGAAGTGAAACTATATCATTAGATAAAGTATCTATTTTCTTTTGTGCTTCATCTATTTTACTTAATCTTTCAAGTACTGATGTAAATGTTTTATTAGTTTTTTCAAAATTTTCATCTAATCTCTCATTTACCTTATTATTTATCATATTTAATCTTAGTTCTATCTTATCATTTAATGCATTAATATCTTCATTAAGATTTTTATTAATATCATTTTTAAAATCATAAAGATCTCTTGTTACATTATTTTCAAGTTTGCCAAGTCTTTCAGTAATATTTCCTTCATTAATATTTTTAAATAAACTTATTGTTACAAGTACAACAAGTAAAATAAGTATTCCAATTATTATATATTCCATGTTTAGTACCTCCTATTTTATAAACTTGTTTGCAACTTTACTTACTAAATATGCAATTAAAACCATAAATACAACCTGCGCAATCGTATATGGATCTGTTATACTTTCAAGCAAGCTCTTTCCTATAAATCCCCAAAAATAAACCATTGGTAACTTACCTATCATTAATGCTGAAAAAAATTTTTTAGCATCTATATCAGTTAAACCAGCCGCTATATTAACAGCAAATGCTGGTGTAAATGGTAAAGCAATTAATATAACTAAATTGCTATATGATAGTTTATTAATATACTTTTTAAACTTTTTAACTTTTTCATTATTTCCATATTTTTTTTCAAATTTATCTCTTAATTTTCTACATAGTGTAAATGAAATCATGCATCCAATAACAGTTGCTATCCATGATATTAAAAAACCAAAAAAACTACCAAATGTCATTATATTAAGTGCTATAAAAACTGCAAGTGGAAGAATAGGTATCATTGATTCTAACATTATAAGTAAAAAACCTGATATAAATCCCATACTTCCCATTACACTTGTTATTTTATCTATTAATTCTGTTATAATTGTCTCCATCTTTATCCTCCATTAATATTATAAACCATTTTATTCATAAAAAAAATAAGTTTTTCAAACTAAACTTATTTTTTAAATAAATCCTTCATATCCATCTATTACATTTACAACATCATATCCCATTATTTCTAAGAATTTACAACATCTTTTACTTTTAAAACCCTCTGTACAATATATATAATATGTTTCATTTTTATCTAAATACATATGTGGCATATCAGTTAAATTATTCATATCAATATTTCTAGCATTATATATATGTCCTTTCATATATGCACCTTTAGTTCTCAAATCAATTATATTATACTCTTTTTTTAAATCACATGCTTTTATATTTTTCATATTTTCACCAGTCCACTATATAATATGAGAATAATTATTTATTGCTCACTACAATAGCCTAATACAAAAAAATGCACAAAATATTCAAAATATTGTGCATTTTTGCTTTTTTTAGACCTATTTTGCACAATGATTGTGCATTTTTTATTCTTCAAAGAAGAAATCATCAAAGAAATCATCATACTCAGAACTTGTTTTATTATTATCTTTCTGTTGTTCTTGTTTTACTTCTTGATTATTATTTTCAGTTTTTACTTCCTTTTTTTGTTCTTCTTTCTTATCTTCTTTTACTTTAAAATTATTAAAATCAACCATATTGCTGTGGATAACCTCATCTATTTTTGGATCATTAGAAAGATTTCTTGTATCAAATAACTTTTCTTCACTTTGGTCACTATTTTGACTCATTTCTTTTTTAGGTTCTTCTTTTACTTCTGATTTTGAATTTTCTTCACTTTCCACAGTCTTATTTTTTTCTGCTTCTTGTTTTTTCTTTTCTTCTTCCTCTTCTTTTTCAAGTTCTGCAATTTTTGCATCTATTTCTTTTATCATTTTATCAATATCCATGTCAGAGCCCATACCTGGCATACCACTAGGCATTCCTCCACCAAATGGATTCATACCAAATGGTGAACCTCCACCCATAGGTGAAGAATTACCATCCATACCAGCATTTTTTAATTTTTCTTGTTTTTGTTTCCTTACAAATTCTTTTAAATCAAATGTTTTAATTTCATCCATAGTTCTTTGTGGATAAACAACATTTTTCCCATAATGATCTACACCTCTACCAAAACCAAAATCAGTATCCCAGTCCATTTTTAATTTTCCTCTAAATGGCGCACATCTTTGTTTAATTAATATAAACTCATCTTGCTTCATTCTTTGAAGCTCTGATACAGTAACAAGAGGTCTTGTTTCTTCTTTTTTATCTTTACCGACTCTAACAAGTTTATCTCCACATAATTTACTAATTTCTTCTAAGGCAGATAGTTCTCCTGTTAATAAGTATATTAGGTTAGCACAGTTACCACGAATAGTTTCTGCATCATGATCACCATAATTTTGTTTTAACTGTGCAAAGTTCTGGATAATAAATGTAAATCTTATTTGTCTTGAACGAGCAGCAGTAACCATTGTTGTAATATCTTTGAATTTAGGCATGTTAGCAAACTCATCAAGCAAGAAATTTGTTCTTACTGGAAGTTTTCCACCATGTTGTTGTGCAACATTTATTAATGCTTCATAACATTGTTTAACAAATATAGTAGCAAGTGAATGGTATGTTGTTTTTTCATCTTGTATAATCATAAATACTGCTGTTGGTTTTTCACCTATACTATCCATATCAAAATCACTCTTAGAAAGCATTTCTGATAAGTTTTTAGTAACAGCTAGTGTTTTAACCTTATCCTTTAATACAGATACGATACCACCCTTTGTTTCATTTGGTGCATTAACTGTACCTAAAGCATTTACACATGCTGGTGATGCAGGATCCTTAGCATTAAAATATTCTTTTAAATAATTTGATGCTCCATATTTATCTTCACCTGTTGTCATCATTAAATTAACACTATTTATATTTATTTCTTCTTCTGGAGCATCTTCAAATAAAGCAAGTGATAAACCAGTTAAATAACTTGCAGCTGAATTTTGCCAGAATGGATCATTTCCTTGCCCATCAACAACTATATTAAGTGATAAGTCATTTAAAAGTTCATTTGCTTTATCAAAATTTCCTTCTTTTTGATACTTATATGGTAAATGATAAGGATTCCAACAGTTACCTTTTTGTGGATCACGGAAATTAAGTATTATAATTTGATAACCAAGTTCTCTCATTATTCCAGAATTATCGTGATATATTTCACCTTTAGGGTCAGATATAATCATTGATTCTCTACCCTTTATAAGCATTTGAACAGTTGGATTAATTATACCTTGAGTTTTACCTGAACCAGTCGCACCAATAACAAGTGTATGACTTTCACCATTATCTACATAAGCGGCTTCTTTATCATATACTAAAGGAGTACCACCTGCTTTTGCCTCTTTTTCAATATATGGAACTCTTACAACACCTTTAGCTGTTTTTATTTCTTTATCCTTTGCCCATCTAGCATATCCATCTTCTTTTTTTTCTGTAGTTAGTCCAAATCCTTTTTCTCTTGTAAAGAAATATGAACCTGTACTAGCAAGTAAAAATCCAATAGACGCTATCCAAAACATTAATGTAACACCAATGTATCTTGAACCAAATGCGGGAAATGGATTAAGACCCCATGGTGTACCTTCATTTACAAAAAAAGAAAAATTAAGTACACAAATACATATTAAATAAAGAATAAAAATTGAAACAACAATAAATGCAATAATATCCTTTTTTTCCGCTCTAAATTTTAATTTCATATAATCAGCTTCCTTTACAATAATTATAACAAAAAAAAAGGTATTTTAAAATACCTTTTTTATCTATCCTTGAATTGATTATAATAATCCCAGGCAGCAGTTCCACGTGATGAACATCCGGTACCAACTTCAAACCCTTCACAATATGCCGTAGTTGCACTATTAATATCGGATTCAGATGAGGCTGATTTCCATGTGTTTTTATGATTTGGATAATTCCAATTGCCTTCTAATTCCTCATATAAAAGATCTAATTGTAATCCTTCATCATCAATTCCAACATTATATTCTACTTTCTTATCATAAAAATTGCTTTTCCTACCTGGATCAGTCCATTGTGCAAAACCATAACCATATCTTCCATCACCATAAGTTGTACATATTCTTGTTGATTGCATAAATTCATTCTTATTTATACTACCACTATTAACTGCAGCCGTAAATGTATCATCATTATAAACATTTTCACAAGAATCTTCCAAATTATTTGATCTAAATCCAGATTCATTATAAATATTACCCATTATAGCTGCTATCATAAATTTGTTATATCCACGATTTAAGAAATAGTTCCAAACTCTTTCAGGGGATGTATTTCCAACAAGAGAACTACTTGATCTTAAACAAGGAATAAATAAATTTGTTGGATCAATTAATATTCCATTAGAATCCTCATTTGCATCCATAAATGCAAAATGTAATCCTTCTATATTATTTTGACTATTATAAATAGCACCTATCTTATCACCTTGACCAATTGTTTTATTAACGCTTATACTACTTTCAACAACAATATTAGAGTATATACTGAAAAATTTATACTCCTTTGAATCAATTATTAAATCATGACTAATTTTAATAGATTTACCACAATTTTCGTTTTCACCACATTTGGAGTCAGATATCGAAACTATCTTACCATTAGCTATAGAATATACATCAGCCCCCAATTTAACATTTGCTGTTTTTTCATTTAAATCTACACCATTATGAACTTTACCATTCAAAGTACCAAAGCCATATCCATCATCAAATGATATATTGATATTATCATCAATAATAACAGGTTTCTTTAATTTACTAACTAGCGTTGAATCTATAGCACCTATACAACTTTCTGTATAACTCTCACTCGACGACTTTAAATTTTGCATATAAATTTCCCTATATAATTCTTCATTTTCTAATATCTCATTATATATTTGTTCCTTTATTCTTGTTCGTTTGTCACCTGTATTTGAGCTTAAAATACTTGAATATTCTGGATTATTTTCAAAATATTTATCAAATAAATATTTTTTATATTTTGCTTCATCAAAAATGTACGTTCCACCTGTACCAAGTGAAACTTGATTTTTAGCAAGTCTTTTTAATCTTTTTATTTCACCAGCAGTATATGTTATTCTATTTTCATCGATTGTACCAACACTCTCACTAAAAAACTTATTAATGATACCATCCTTAATTGCTTGAGTTCCAAAAGAATCATCCTCATCAGACTCAATTGATTCATCAATAATGCTAAAATCTGTATCTCCATAACCAGACGTTTCATTATAAAATATTGTTGATAATAATAATGGGGCATTCAATCCTGTATTATCATTAGTACATCCATATTTATTACATAAATCATTAAGTTCTTCATAAAAAGCGGTCTGCGAATCGTTGAAACCATATCCTTTTATAAAGTTACCAATTTTTTCCGCAGTATCAGCAATAGGAATAATTGTATTTTCTATAGTTTCTTCTACCTTAGTGATAATAATATTAACAATAAAAACCGCCAATAGCATAAATATAACGACTAAAGAAATAATAACGATTAATAATAATTTAGAATTCCCTTTATTACTTTGAATATTAGTTTTAATATTTGTTTCTTCATCTTTATTTTTTTTGCTAAATAAAATATTTGTTGAACTTTCTTTAGCTTTATTCATTTTGATAGATGAAGCAACTGTTGAACCTTCTTCTAATTTTTCTTTATTACTCTCCGAAGCATTATTTTTTAAATTTTGTTGTTTTTTTACATCTTGCTGTTTCTTTGACAATAAATTTTGTAAATATTTATTATTGCCAATTTTTCTAGAATTTTGATTAGGTTTGGATGTACTAGAATTTGGATCCGAGTTATTTTTATTTAAGCCTAATGACTTTAAAGGTAACCTATTCTTAATATTATCCCATTTGTCAATACCTTTAGCTATTTTATTTCGTGACCAATTTTTAGCTATTTTTTGAGTAGGACCATGTGTAGGAGCAAATTTTCCACCATCTTCCTTAATCGCTTTTTTAGCAAGTCCCTTTGGAACTTTCATTTTTGATGATAAAAATTCTGCACCAGCTTCATCTACTGCTTCATCTAATCTTTCACGTGATGACATGGACGATGATTTTTCATTTGTTCCAAGTAAAGTTTCTACAGAATCTTTATAACCTTCATATTTTTCAAAATCGTTATTATCTTCCATCTAATCACCACCTCTTACTACTATTTTCTTATTATAATCCACCTCTTGTTCCAAATGAATCAAGTTCTGATTCCGTCGCAATTACACTTATTTGCATACGTTTACTACCACATATAAACAATGCATCTCCCTGATTATAACGTTTAATATTTTCTTTCTCATTATCATTTAAATCTATTAACTTAGATAGGTCTTCTACAGCTTGCTTTCTAAGTCCCATAACTAAATAATATGATGCATTATCAAATATCGCTTTACCCTGCATTAATACATTTGGTGCAGCAAAATCACTAGGTTGTTGAGTAATAACAATAGTTCCACTATTATACTTACGAGCTCTTCTTTGAACTTGTGCTAAGAAATCTGCTCCTAAAGCATTATCATTCGAAAGTAATATATGTGCTTCATCAACCTGAAGAATTGTATTTTGACTTGAATCTAAACATAATCCCCATGCATACTTTAATATGTTAAAAAACAATGCATTTTTTATATTTTTCTCAGCATTAATTAATTCTCTGATATTAAATACAACAAAATTTGATCTAGGACTTATTGTGGTATGACCATCAAAATAATGTTCAAGTCCACCTGACACAAGAGGCCTTACCTTCAATTCAAGCTTTTCCATAATGTCTCTTTCTCTTGTTGCTTCACCATAAGATAAAATTCTTCCTCTTATAGTTGTATAAACATCACTGAATGTTGGAAAATCCTCACTCGTCAACAGTGTAAAATCAGTTTTCACATTTATATTAAATCTCTGATATGTTTCTACAACAACTTCATTAAATAAGGTCAAAACATCTTCCTCTATAGATGGATCATAATATTTCATAAAGGCTTTTAAGGTTTGAAGTGCTTTGGCAAGAACAGCATATCCTAATCCCCTTGACGACTCCTCTTCATCAGCATCAGGAACAATCTCAAGTGGATTAATCATTCCGAATTCACCACCACGTCCTAAGTCAATAAAATCACCATTATAAAGTCTAGCCATTGGTTCTAATTCGCCCTCAGGATCTATAGCTATAATTTTATAACCATTTCTAACATGTGATCTCATCAACAACTTAGCAGCAGTTGATTTTCCTGATCCAGATGTACCAAGAATAATCATATTAGCATTATTTCTATTATGTTCTTTTTTTATCTGATATAAAAACTGATTAAATAAGATTATACCTCCTGAAAAATCAACACCAAGTAAACAAGATAATCCTTGATCTTTTATGCTATCAAATACAAATGGATACATTGCTGCAAGTGTTGGAGAAGGAATTGGAGTACCAATTCTATCTTCAATATCCTGTTTTTCAAATATTGGTAGACATGATTTAAGTACCTTCTCCTGTTCAAATCTAAGAGGTATTGCACGCATTTCCATTGCTTCCAATGTAGATTTCAATGAAAATTTTGTTCTTTCTAATTCCTCTTTTGAATCTGCGGTAATTATAATATGCATCTGAAAATCAAAAACCTTAGATTGATTAGTCGTAATTACTTTAATGAAACTTTCTAATGATTCATAATCTTGTCTTATTCTTTCTTGATATGTTGCATCAGATTCTTTTTGATATCTATCATACAAATCAATTAATTGTTTATTTAACATTTTTGATACCACATCAAATGCTACAGGTATATGTTTAATAACAACTTTTACACCAGCCATACCTGATGTTAAACTAGATAAATATCCAGGTGATATAATTTTTGGATATGATAACACAGTAAGAATCGTAGCATATTTATCACTTATTATAAAATCAGATGTATTAAACGTCATCCCCTTAGGTGCTAACTCCTTTTTAATTGTCATCTGTAATCACCGTCCCACTTTCATATTTAAGTCCACCATTTAAGAAATTATCTATTATTACTCTTAAATCATCATCAGATGTCTGTGATGCAATTAAACCACATCCAGCCAAATTACTAATCAAATCTCTTATTCTTTTTTGAACTGTATCAGTATCTTTTGCCTTAAATAATATATAATACTCTGTATCTACAATACCATTACTCATGAACATTTCAGCTTTACTTATATCGTCAGAAATTAGTTTTCTATATACAGGATTTTGTGTATCATTTAACTGTAATTGTAATTGTGATATGTATAAGTTTATATCAACAGGTCTATCAGCAATTATTAGCCAAAATTCATAATCAATAAGATTATAAAATGTTTTAAATGAATCAATAATACTATTCCTATAATTTTCTTCTAAAATAAATATGTTTCTTGGTTGAATTTTTACACCAGTTACTAACATCTTATTATCTAAAATTATCATATTATTATTTATGTTTTTTATCGGAAGCCAATTCTCCGTATATATGCTATTTGTACTCATTTTTATAACACCAACCTTCCCATTTATAATTCCTTCTTCCATAAAAGAAATCAATAATTTCTTTTATAAGTGTTAGTACATTATGATAATTAGGAATTGGAATTACCAAAAATGCACAAATCAGTAAAGGCATAAGACATATTAAAGCTGTATTAAATGATTGAGGAACAAGAATAGTAAGTAGCAATATCGTTACTATTGCTCCCCCTCCAGCCAAACATAAATCGAACTTATTAAATATTCCAAAAATCAAAGTACCTTTTTTTGCATTTGCAGGGATTAAATAATTCACTATGCATCACACTCCTTTTTATTCATCAAGCTTTTTATTTATTTTTTCTAAATTTTCATTTTGCTCATTAACTTTTTTCTTAAGAGAATCTGAACTTTCATTGAAACTAGTATTTAATTCTTCAACTTTCTCAGCGACTTTGTTTATATTAGAATTTTGTGTACCTAAATTTACATTCATATTTTTTTGTTCTCTTAATTGATCTTCTAAAATTCTATTTGTATCACTATTAGCTGACGTAATAGTACTTTCCAAATTTTTAAACATATCTTTCATACCCTCGACTTGAACAGTTTGTGATTGTCCAGGAGAATTTGTAAAGCTATTACCTGCAGCAGCGGTAGCGGCATTTGTTGCTGCAGCGGTAGCAGCATTTGTTGCAGCAGCAGTAGCAGCACTTGCTGCAGCTGCTGCAATATTTGGATCAGTACCATATATACCAAAATTACCTAAAGCACTTGCATATTCAGGATCAGTAGGTCTTATTCCTTGCGCTATTAATTCGTCAAGTTGGTCTTGAGACAATCTACTATCATATCTATTAACTACATTTGGATCAGCACCATATATACCAAAGTTACCTAAAGCACTTGCATATTCAGAATCAGTAGGTCTTATTCCTTGCGCTATTAATTCATCAAGTTGGTCTTGAGACAATCTACTATCATATCCACTAGCCGTTGGCGTTGGCGTTGGTGTTGGTGTTGGCGTTGGCGTTGGTGTTGGCGTTGGCGTTGGTGTTGGCGTTGGCGTTGGTGTTGGCGTTGGTGTTGGTGTTGGCGTTGGCGTTGGCGTTGATATTGGCATTTGTTGGTTAAACGTACCTTTAGTTATAGCATCTACTGCTTCTGAAATAATTGTTTCTCCTTTTTGTTCAAAAAATTCCAATTCTTCTTTTTGATATGGGGAAGCTGTTTCTTTTACCTTATCATAATTTGATTTAGCAGTATCAGCAGTTGCAGTATATTTTTTATTTAAAGTCTTAACTGCAGATACAAAACCACCTGAATTGCTAGCTGCTTCATTTCGTATATCCTGTGATAAATTTAAAATTTGCTTTATTTTTTCTGCATCTCGCTCCATACCACTTGAATCAACTACATTGTTACGATACTCATTTATAAAATTTGCAATATCTCCCTGTGTAGAAAAACTCTTTGAAACATTAGCAAGTAATCTCTTTAAATTTTCTTGTTTTTGAACATTTTGTTCTGTATCTATATCATGGTTAAGTCTATCAACAATTGCATCGTATTTCGCTTTTGCATCTTCAACTCTCTTTTTATTAAAATCAGCCTTAAATTTTGAATCAGTTGCTTCCCTTTGTTTCTTACCTAATACTTTGTTTTTACCAAGAACAGTTGAAAACAATCCATAAGAGGCTGAAGGATCTGCCGGCATTTCATCTTCCTTATTCAAACCAAGAGCTGTAAGTAATTTTCCAAAACGTTTATTATCCTTTTCAATTGATTTTTCTTTAGCTCTAGCTTTACCGAATTCACTTTCACTCCATGCCTTATTAGCATCTTTTACTGCAGCAAATCCATTGTTTGCTCTAAGATACGCACCTGCAGTACCTCCCCAAGCGGAAATACGTCTTCCAAATCTAGTTTCCTCAATAGGTCTCATATTACCTATTCCTTTTTTCCAAGCATGATGACCAAAACCAATCAAACCGGTTGCTATTGGGTGTGAAACAGCGCCCAATCCCAAAGCTGTTACACCTGCTACACCTTCGGCTACTCTTTTAATACCATTCCAAGCTTTTTCTGCTTGTTTACCAACCATAGCCATTTGTCCAAGTCTACCGCCAATACCTCCTTGAGTTTTAATTTCAATACCAAATATTTTTCCTATTAAACTCGGAATTTGCTTAGCAAAAATCAACATTCCAACTATCATAAAAACTTTTAGAATTAACCCCCAAGATTTACCACTATATTCCTCAAAGAAAGTATCAAGATTATGCATTAAAAACAAATAAAATGCCATTGCAGCAATACGAATAAAAACACTTACAAAAGTTGTACCAACTTGTTTTAACCAAGAAGTCAAAATTTTATTACCTGCTGCAATATAACCAACAATAGAAATTGGTGCGGTTAATTCTAAAAAAACTAGTTTAAACATTCTGACTGCCACATCTAATGCAAATAATATTAGAACATAATCAAGACATAATCCGGCAATTATTGCAATGAATCCATCGAAATGAAAACCATAATCACCATCTTCAGGATTTGTTCTTGGATAATTATCCTTTCTATGAGAATTAATATCACTTGCGACTGAGGCAATATTTCTAATATCTGTTTGAACCATCAGTTTATAATTATTTTCTACATCCGCGTCAATTACAACAGTTTCTTCTGCTGGATATAGTACAGAATTAATTAACATTCCTGCAATAACTTGGCCACCACCTTGACCTGGTTCACAATCAGTATCATTTTCATCACAACTCATATCTATTCCTACAATAACCTTTTCAATAAGACTACTCGACATAACGCTTTTTTGAATTTCATACATTTTATCAAAGCAAAAAGGAACTAATACAATAAGTGCAAGTCCAATAACTGATCTTTTAAACATTGCACTTAATCCTTTTTTATTATCTGAAAGTAAATCCGGATTAACTATTGCTGATAAAATTGTTATAGAAAAGCCAAACAACATTATAACACTTATAAGTACATACAAATTTTGACTTAATTGCTGAATTATAGATGAATCGTCTCCGAAAAGTCTTGCAGAAGCAAGCGCATAAAAAATATTATATATACTTGGAATTAAATCATATATTGGAATGCATATCCAAATACATAGTTTTCTTAATATACTACCCATTTTTCCCTCCTATTAATTATCGTCACCATTTATTACACAATACATTAATGATGAATTAATATTTTGATTAGTAGATTGAGAATAAAGTTTTAGCGTAATACTTATTAATATTGGTAAAAACACAAATATTAAAACTGCCATTATTCTCTTAGGAAATTTTTTCTTTACTTTTTCCATTTTTTCTACATCCGATGCCATAACTGCTTTTGCATAATCCAAGCTTCCAAATACAATTACCGCAATTGGCGCAAATATTTTTAAAATCACATAAATTTCATGTGCAAATTTTACATCTTCACACTTTATTTCATATGGCTTATCAAACTGTATATCAAATGTTGGTGATTTTATTCTTGATAATGCAACATTCATTCCACTAATTGCATCAGAAAGATTATTACCATTCATTTCCTTCTCAACTTCAATATTTTCCATCAAATTATTATAATTATCATCACCAATTTTTAAAGAAACACATTGTCTCTGACAATCTCCTACAGAAGTAGCATTTTTACAAGAAATTTCACAATCACTTACAGCCTTTTTGCAACCTTTTACTAATTGTGAATTAAGGCATTGATTATATGGAGTAGTATTACTTATTGATTCATTATATGCTGGATTATAATTATGACATAAAGCTGTACATTTGTCATTTTGTAAAGTTGTATAATTATCAATTGCTTTATTTCCCTTTTTCATTTCTACTAGACTATCGTATACATTTTTTACATTTGTACCTCCTTCTGTTTTAAGGTGGGCAAATTCATAGAACTTATAAAATTTATCAATATCTCCATTTCCATTATCAACTTTTGTAAGAGCAAGCCAATCTACTAAAGAAAACCAATCCACAAAAGATATTTGCATTATTTGTGCTTTTATTACTGTATTATAACATGCCTCACTAGGTATTTTATTTTTGTATTTACTTTCAGAATATGATGAAATTTGATTTTGGTCTAATAAATCTCCAAAAATGTCTTTATCCAAAAAATCCAAATATACATCATGATTATTTGATTTTGGATTTTTATAATCCGAACAATTTTTCTTAAGTTCTGATTCCATACTATTTATTGCTTTTAACCATGTTATTTCTGTACTATTATAAAAATCTTCCTTATAATGATATTCTTGTCCTCTATCTCTAAATCCATATGCATATAATTTTTTTAATAATGTTTTTTTTAAATCATCATTATACTTTTCTAGTTTAACTTCTTTTGCATATTTTGTTTTTTTTGATGTCAAAACCATGCGATTTTCTCTATAACTACATTTACCAACATATAAATAAGTTCTTGTAAATGAATCATAAGAATCATCTGAATAATTATTTTTATAGGCATTTTCTATAAATTTAGTATAATTTTGTTCAGTTGATTCATCAATACTATAATTATTATTGCAATCATTAAAAACGACATATTCAGGGCATTTAGAAGCCTTTTCAAGTTTTTTTGAGCTATCCCTATCTACAAACTTTGTATAGGAACCCATAGATGAAAAAGTATTTTTATCTATATCTAATATTCCAATTTTAAAATCTCTACCAACACGTTTTCTAAATTCTAATTTATACGCAATTGTACCCGAATTACGAAGTGGTTTATAAGTCTTACTATTTGAATCATAATATATTCCAGATTCATATGAATACCAGTTACATTCTTCTACTGCAAAAACATCCATATTTTTAATAAAAAACATTATAAATATTGTCATTACAAGTATTAAAGTTTTAATCAAAAGTCTTTTCATATATAATAATCCCTACTCTTTCATTATAATAATATCATAAAATAAAAAAAAAGGAAATAATTTATATTCCTTTTAATAATATTTTACCTTCTGCCACTTTCATTGTCTAGATCTTTGCTAACATTAATTGCACCATTCCATTTTGCATTATTGTAGCAATCAACCCATTCACTATTTGCCACTTCCATTGTCTAGATTTTTGCTAACATTAATTGCACCATTCCATTTTGCATTATTGTAGCAATCAACCCATTCACTATTACCAGTTGTTACAAAACTTAAAATCATATTTACAATTATAGGTATTAAGAATACTATTACTGCAGCAATAATTCTCTTAACAAATGGTTTTTGAGCTTCTTTCATTTTCTTTTCATCACCTGCTATAACGGCTTTTGCCATATCAATTGTTCCCATAACAATAAGTCCAATTGGAACAGCAATTTGAAGTATCTTTATAACCATTTTAGCAAGAGCAACAACATCAGCGACACCACCTGTACATAAATTACTTGTTGCACCTTTACCTGCCAAAAATGATAAAACATCTAGCATAAACATTCCTCCTAACTTTTTAATCTATACATTTATTTTATAATTATTATTTACAATTGTCAACTAAATATTTATACAAATGTAAATATTTGTTAATTAAATGTTATTTAAATTAATATATACATCATAATTTTTAAATTTCTTTATTAAAGTATAATTATAGCTATCTTTTCTTAATTTTTTATATAATGGATCATTTTTTTTAACCAAAAGATGCGTAAATTTATATTTATCTAAATATTTTTTATAACTCATTTTATTTGAACTTAAAGAATTATATTCATTATATATGTCACTTTTATGATTATTTTTTTTCAAATATACTTCTGCTCTCGGATCAATATTTACTTTTATCTCCTTGTAAACTGCATAACTACCATCATCAAAATTAATATATAACCTCATTTTCCCCGTGTCAAAATTTTTTTCTAAATAATCTATAGGTTCTTTTGATGATGGAAAGAAATTTTTAGGCATAAAATCTAAAAAGATTATAATAACAACTAGGAGTGCAATAATTATAAAACACTTAAGACTAACTGGAATAAATTTATCAATATCTATGTTTGGAATTTTATCTTTATATAAATATGATAAGGGAAACAACGAAGCTATCATAAACAAAGCAATACTCCTTACGCAATCAAAAGCAAGATATGTTGTTCCAAAAAGTAATAGATAATATCTAATTGGAATATTTTTGCATTTAAAATATAAAAAATAAATTATAAAAATTAATAT